>Ga0070741_10002169_pt1 | contig 54460 bp, 53 predicted proteins | sample Coa_R1_4_FD_66440 | JGI IMG/M metagenome (GOLD analysis project Ga0070741, IMG submission 66440) | Surface soil microbial communities from Centralia Pennsylvania, which are recovering from an underground coalmine fire - Coalmine... | ecosystem: Environmental > Terrestrial > Soil > Unclassified ... | reverse complement strand
GGGATCCCGAGCTTGGTCAGCGACTTGACCTCGTCGGCCATCACCTTGTCGCGCGCGGCGTCGACGGCGGCGAGGACCTCTTCGATGGTGGCGGTCTTCTTCTTCACGGAAATCGAATTGTACCGGGCACAGGAACAGGCCCCTCCCCCGCGTGAGCGGGCTAGGGCAGGGTTATGGGCTTGCTTAGACTTAACCGTCGTTCGCGTCCGCGTTCTCGACTGGGGGTGGAATGGCCGCCGACTACACCGCCGACAAGATCAGGAACATCGTCCTGCTGGGCCACTCGCACGACGGGAAGACGACCCTCGCCGAGGCCATGCTCTTCGCCTCCGGCGGCGTCGCGCGGATGGGCTCGCCGGACCAGGGCACGGCGGCCACCGACTTCGAGCCCGAGGAGCAGAAGCGGAAGATCTCGATCAGCCTTGGGGTCGCGTTCGCCGAGCACAACGGCTTCAAGATCAACATCCTCGACGCGCCCGGGTTCTTCGACTTCGCCGGCCAGGCCATCAGCGGGCTTCGCGCCGCCGAGGGCGCTGTCGTCGTCGTCGGCCCGAACGACCACCTCGCGGTCGGCACCGAGATCGCTTGGGAGCAGTGCAACGCGCGCAGCAAGCCGCGCCTGGTGGTCGTCAACAAGCTCGACAAGGAGCACGCCGACTTCTACGGCGCCGTCAATGCGATGCGCGAGACGCTCTCGCCGCGCCCCTTCCCGCTCCACCTGCCGATCGGCTCGGAGGCAGAGTTCCGCGGCGTAGTCGACCTGCTGCACCTCAAGGCCTTCGTCACCAGCCCCGACGGCAAGGGCGGCGAGGTCCCGATCCCGGACGACATGAAGGCGCGCGTCGAGGAGTACCGCGGCCAGCTCATCGAGGCCGCCGCCGAGAGCGACGACGCGCTGCTCGAGAAATACCTCGACGCCGGGACCCTCGACGAGGAGGAGATCCAGCGCGGCCTGCGCGAGGGCATCCTCGCCGGCAAGGTCGCGCCAGTACTGTGCTGCTCGTCGACAAAGCTGCTCGGCGTCCGCACGCTGATGTCGACGATCTGCGAGCTGCTCCCGCCCGCGACCGGCGACGCGTCCAAGCCGGCTAAGGCGCTGGTCTTCAGCACCGGCGGTGACCAGTTCGGGCGCGTCACGTACTTCAAGGTCGAGGCCGGCTCGATCAAGGCCGACCAGCACATCACGAACGTGAACAACGGCGCCGACGAGCGCCTCGCTCAGATCTTCTACCCGCGCGGCAAGGAGCACGTGCCCGCGACCGAGATCCGCGCCGGCGACATCGGCGGAGCGACCAAGCTCACCCACACGCTCACGGGCGAGACGCTGGGCGCAAAGGATGGCGGGCCGCTGCCTGGCATCGATCTGCCGCCCGCGGCGTACAGCGTGGCGATCACACCCAAGGCACGTGGCGACGAGGAGAAGATCTCCAGCGGGCTCGCGCGCCTGAGCGAGGAGGATCCGACGCTGCATGTCGAGCGCGTCGAGGAGACGCACCAGCTGATCATCTCGGGGCTCGGCGACGTACACCTGGACGTGACGCTCGAGAAGCTCAAGCGCAAGTACGGCGTGGACGCGACGACCGCGACGCCGCGCGTCGGCTACCGCGAAACCATCCGCGGCCACGCGCGAGCCGAGGGCCGCCACGTGAAGCAGTCAGGCGGCCACGGGCAGTACGGGATCTGCGTCATCGAAGTAGCCCCCACCAAACGGGGCGAGGGATTTGTCTGGGAGGACAAGATCTTCGGCGGTGCGATACCGCAGAACTTCCGCGTCTCGGTGCAGAAGGGCATCGTCGACAACATGGCCAAAGGGGTGGTCGCCGGTTACCCGATGGTCGACGTGAAGGTCTCGCTCGTAGACGGCAAGTTCCATCAGGTGGACTCCAACGACATGGCGTTCCAGATCGCCGGGTCGCTGGCCATCCGTAAGGGTTCGCTGGACGCCGGCCCTGTGCTGCTGGAGCCAATCGCGGAGGCCGAGATCCGCGTCCCCGAGAAGAACCTTGGCGACATCATGTCGGACATCAACGGTCGTCGGGGCAAGATCCTGGGCACCGAGCCGGACGACGGTTACCAGAAGGTGAAGGCCACCGTGCCCGAGTCCGAGATGCTCCGCTTCGCCCTCGACCTGCGCTCGATCACCCAGGGGCGCGGGTCCTTCACGAAGAAGTTCTCGCACTACGACGAGATGCCGGCGCACCTCGCGAAGAACATCATCGAAGAGTTCCAGAAGGAGCACGAACAGGCCAGCTAACATCGCGAGCGTGAGCCAGCCCTCCGCTCACGATGTCGTGATCATCGGCGGCGGCGTCACCGGCGCGGGTGTCGCGCGCGACCTTTCGCTCCGCGGCCTCTCCGTGCTGCTGCTCGAGAAGGGCGATTACGGCGCAGGCACGAGCGGCGCGTCGAGCTGGATGATCCACGGCGGCCCGCGCTACCTGGAGTTCGACTGGGACACGACCCGCCTGTCGACGCGCGACGCGGGCTACATCGTCACCATCGCGCGGAACATCGTCTACCGCGTCGCCTTCGTCATCCCGGTCATGCCGCACGACAAGAACAACATCGAGCGCATGGAGACGGCGATGGAGGTGTACGACCGCTTCCAGCCGCTGAAGAAATCGCACTCGCACGTTCGCCTGACCACCGAGGAGGCGCTCGAGATCGAGCCCGGCTTGACGCACGACATGGTCGGCGCGGTGACGATGGAGGAGTGGGGCGTCGACCCGCACCGCCTCGTATTCGCGAACGTGCAGGACGCGGTCGCGCACGGCGCGCGGGCGCTGAACCACACCCGTGTCACCGACCTGCTGAAGGATGGCGGCGCGGTCATCGGCGTCCGCTACCGGACCGCGGATGGAGCGACCTCGGAAGCGCGCGCTCGCGTCGTCGTCAACGCCGCGGGCCCGTGGGTGCCCGAGGTCTGCGGGCTCGCGGGGACGCGCGTCGAGCTGCGGCCCGCGAAGGGCATCCACATCGTCTACCCGCACCGCATCTCGAATTTCGCGATCAGCTGCGAATCGATCGACGGCCGCGACCTGCTGATGGTTTCGCACGCCGGCTTCACGCTCCTGGGCACGACCGACGACGACTTCTACGGCGACCTCGACTCGGTCGACGTGCTGGCCGACGAGGTCGACTACCTGTTGCAGGGCTTCGAGCGCGTCTTTCCATCGATCCGCCGCTACCGGCCGGTGCGCACCACCGCCGGCGTGCGCCCGACGCTGTTCAAGTGGCGCAGCAACGAGGACGAGCTCTCGCGCCGCTACGAGATCTTCGACCACGCGTCCGAGGGCGTCGAGGGGTTCGTCACGATCGCGGGCGGGAAGCTCTCGATGTACCGGTTGATGGCGGAGCAGACGGCCGACGCGGTGTGCCGCAAGCTCGGCCACCAGGGCCGCAGCGCGACGGCGACGCAACCGCTGCCCGGCAGCGAGCGCGACATGGAGCCCGCGGAAGAGCTCGCCAAGCGCTGCCGCATCACGGCGCTCGCCGCGGTCAAGCTGCAGAGCCGCCACGGCTCGGACGCGGAGAAGATCCTCGACGACGACCGCGCCGGGCGCGTCGTGTGCCGCTGCGAGCCGACGCTCGAGGCCGAGCTCGCGTACGCGGCGCGGCATGAGCAGGTGCGAGGTCTTCCGGACGCGTTCCGTCGTGTCGGCCTCGCGGCCGGCCCATGCGCGGGCGCGGCGTGCGTGATCCGTGCGTCAGAGGTCGTGGGGCGAGAGCTCGGTTGGAGCGCGTCGCAGCGGCTCGAGGCCGCGCGCGATTTCATCCGCGGCTCTTGGCTCGGCCGCGCGCCGGTGCTCGGTCAGTCCGGCTGGGCCCAGGAAGAGCTCACGCAGGGCGCGCTTCGGGGACTGATGAGCTGATGGGACGCGCCGACTCGCTCGTCAAGCTCGCGTGGGCCTACGGGGTGCATCAGACGAAGCGCCGCGTGGCGCGCGTGCGCTCGCAGAAGCAGTTGCTGCTCGACACGTACGCAGCGGACGGTCTCAAGCCGTTGACGGCCGCCGAGCAGCAGCGGCACGTGGAGATGATCGGCTGCATCAACTGCGGGCTGTGCGCGCTGGCGGCGGGCCGCATCGGGAGAACGCGGTTGCCCGACGTCGCGGCGTCGTACCTGAGGCTTTACGCCAGGCTGGGCGACGCGGCGGAGGACGTGGCCGGTGAGCTTCCGGACGTCGAGGCGGCCGCGGCGGCCTGCCCGGTCGGGGTGCCCCTGCCCGAGGTCGCGGCGCTGGTGCGCCGGCTCGCCGCCGGCTGAGGCCGCTGCCCTACCCGCCAGGCCGACCTGCCCATGCGCAGCATCACCGGGTGACCGCGACCCTCTTCTTCTGAGCGGCAGCACGCCGCTTGGGCGTCCAGCCGAGGCGGCGCCGGCACACCGTGGCCGCAAAATGGCCCGCCTGCCGGGGGTCCGGCCGGCCCGTCTCGCGCGGTCTGTACTTGCGAGCTATCCACATAATGTATACAGTCTGGGGAAATCACACAACATCTGGCCCCCTATGGTCAATAGGCTTCTGCAACCTCTTAAGCGCTGGCCCGCGGTCGAAGCCGCGGTCACCCGCCTGGCCGGGCGCTTCACCACGTGGCCCGTGGACGACTTCGGGCGCTTCGTGCGGGCCCCCGTCGGCTTCGGGATGTTCGCCGGCGAGGTGGCGCTGCCGCCCAGCGGCGAGCCCGACCGCGCGCCCGAGCCGATGTCCATCGCGCCCGCAACGGTCGAGATGCGGTTCATGAAGCTCCACGCCGAGGGCCGGTTCGACGAGATGTGGGAGATGCTCGCCGAGGACTCGCAGCGGGCGTGGGGCGGTCGCGACCTCTTCATCCGCAACATGCCGCGGCTCGACGACAACCTCGAGCTGCTCGACGTGCAGGTCCTCAACGTCAAGGTGCTCGAGAGCTGGACGGATCGCGCGCACGACCGCAGCTATCGAAACGTCGCGCAGATGATGCTGCGCTACCGCGTGCGCCAGCAGTGGAAGGACTGGACGCTCGACCGCCAGGTGCACCTCATCCCCGCGGCCGGCGGATGGAGGACTCTCTGCTATCCCGCGGTTGCAACTGGAAGCGCGCAGACCCGCTGATATAGTGGGTTCACGACGATGCTTCAGCAGACCGTCGAGGAACAGCAGCGTCATTTCCAATGGCATCGCATGCGAGAGCGCGCGGTGACACCGAGGAGACTTCTGCGTGAATCCGATGAGCTCCTCTACTGGGTCGAGGAGTGCATGGTGAAAGAGCTGCGCATCATTCCCGGCTGGCTCGTCTCGCGATTGATGGTCGTGCTGCGCCACGCGCACCCCGAGCTGCCGTCGCGGCTCGGCCGCGAGCGCCGGCCGGACCAGGTGATGGAGATCATCTACGACGCGCAGGCCGCGCTCATGGACCAGGCATGCAAGAGCCGCGGGCCGGCGGAGATCATTCCGCTCTTTCGCAAGAAGGCGGCGCCCGTAACGTAAGCGTCGTTGCGCGTTGACCTTCATCTCCATTCGCGTTACTCGCACGACAGCTCCACGACCCTCGAAGCGCTGATCGCGCGGGCGCGCGAGTGCGAGCTCGACCGCATCGCGCTGACGGACCACAACACCGTCGAGGGCGCGCTGAAGCTTGCGGAGATCGCGCCCCAGCTTGCGATCGTCGGTGAGGAAGCGAAGACGCGCGAGGGTGAGGTCATCGGCCTCTTCATCACGCGGCGCATCCCGCCGTACCTTTCGCCCGAGGATGCGATGGACATGATCCACGCGATGGGCGGGCTCGTGTACGTGCCGCACCCGCTCGACCGCAACCGCGCCCATTACAGCGGCGAGCGCCTCGTCGCGCTCGCGCCGCGCATCGACATCGTCGAGGTGTACAACCCGTGGGCGGACGCCGCGGCCAACAGGGCCGCCGCGGACCTTGCGGCGGAGCTCGGCAAGGTGACCGCAACCGGATCCGACTCACACGGCACGGTGGAGATCGGGCGCAGCTGGATGGAGATGGAGGAGTTCGACGGCGCGGCCGATTTCCTCTCGAAGCTCGCGCGTGCGAAGCACGTCGTGAAGTCGTCGAGCGGCACCGGCCGCAGGGCGTGACCACCGAGCTCCTGGTCGCGGGCTCGGTCGCCCTCGACACGCTCGACGGCCCGTTTGGCACAGTGACCGACGAGCTCGGTGGCTCGGCGCTCTACTTCGCGCTCGCGGCAAGCCTGATCGCGCCCGTGCGCATGATCGCGCCGATCGGGCGCGAGTCGGTGGACGCGGTGCGGGACGCGATCGCGGGGCGGCCCATCGACGCCGGAGGCCTGGTGGTGCTCGACGCGCCCACCTACCGGTGGCGTGCGCAGCAGGCGATGAACCGGAACATCGACCTCGGCAATCGCGACTCCATCTACGACCACTGGACGCCGGCCGCGCCAGCCGGCTACTCGGGTTGGGCCTTCGTCGGTTCGATGCGCCCCGACCGCCAGGCGCAGATGGCGGCGCTCCTCCGCGGCGCGGAGCTGCTCGCCGCCGACGCGATGCTTTCCTACGTCCGCGCGCAAACGCCGCACGCGCGACAGGTCCTCGGGATGACGCATTGGTACTTCTGCAATCGGGACGAGTTCGCGGCTCTTGGCGGCACAGACCCTGAGACCTCACGCCGCGAATGGGCCCTCGAGGGCCTGATCATCAAGGATGGGCCCGGAGGTGTCACCGCGTTTGTGGAAGGACGCGCGCTGCACGTGCCGGCGCTGACCTACCGGCCGGTCGTCGACACGACAGGGGCCGGCGATGCGGTCGCTGCGGGCATGCTCGCGCGCTGGTCTGTGACGCGGCGCACGCGCGCGTCGCTGCACGACGCGTTGATGTGGGGCGTTGCATGCGCGTCCATCGCAATCAGTGACATCGGTGTCCGCGCGCTGCGAAAAGCGACGCATGAAGACCTCCTCGAACGCGTCGAAGAGGTCAGGGAAGTGGCGTCGCGCGCACGCTGATTTCGCGCCCCGTCATGACGAGCGTTTTGAACTGGGGTTGAATTGGAGTTGGGCCGTGCCTAGAATGGGCCGAGTCGCCCCGCACAACAATCTCAACTAAGGATGGTGAAACAGTGGAAGGCTACTGCTTGAAGGACAAGAAAAAGGTCGAGATGAAAGACCCGACGCCGATCACGATGAAGAACGGCAAGCCGGCAACCGTCGGAACGTGCCCCGTCTGCGGCACGAAGATCTACAAGATCGGAAAGGCTTCGTAAGAGCTAGGGGGGATGAGGGACCGCTTTAACAAGCGGTCCTTTCTTCCTGATCGTCTCGTCAGGTGGTGATCGGCGGCTCCAGGGCGCCGAGCAGAATCTCGGTCGCTGAAACGGCGTCGTCGACGCCCAGCGTTTTGAAGATCTCGACGTTTGACGGGTTGTTCACACGCGCGATCGTCTTCTTCACGTTGAAGTGACGCTTCGCCATCTGCAGGGCGATGAGATTGTCCTCGTCGTCCGCAGTCACGGCGACGATTGCGTCAGCGCGCTCGATGCCCGTTGAAGAAAGAAATTTCACCTCGCAGCCGTCGCCGCGCATCACGATGCTGCCGAGCTGCGTCTCGAGCCAGTCGGCGCGGCGGCCGTCCTTCTCGATGAGCGTCACCTCGTGACCGCGGTCGAGCAGGTCTCTCGACAGGTAGTAGCCGACCGTTCCGCCGCCGACGACGATCACGTACATCTATTTGTCCAGCAGCGTCTTTTCGATCTTCTTGGCGCCGTCGATCGTGGGGCAGATGGTGTGCAGGCCAAGCTTCTCGTACGCCTCGGCGCGCTCGGGGTCGTAGATGCGCGTCACGACGCGAGGGACCTTGAACACGTGCTTGGCGATCTGCGAGGCCATGATGTTGCGGTTGTCGCCCTCGGTGACGGCGACGAAGCCGTCTGCGTCCTCGATGCCGGCGCGGCGGAGGACCTCGGCGTCGGTGCCGTTGCCGACGACCTGGTTGCCCTTGAAGTCATTGGTCAACAGTCCGCGCTGAGCGGCGCGAGAGAACTGGTTGGGGTCGCGATCGATGATCGTCACATCGTGGCCGGTCCTGTCCATATCGGCAGCGATCTGAGAACCGACGCGACCACAGCCGACGATCAAGACCTTCAAGGCGGGGATTGATTATAGGGACGGCCCGGACAGGGCTTTCATACGGCTTCCATACGACCGCATGCCGCGCGAATCAGTGGACTAGCATTCATGGCCGTGCGTTTTCCGTTCACCTTCCTGGGCGTCACCGCCCTGGTGTTCGGGGTTTGGATCGTGGCCTACATAGCAACTCATCCGGGGCTGGACACCGCGTCGCGCGACCTGGCGATCGCGACGGTCGCCGGCTCATGGGGATTCGGCCTCTACGTCGTCGTGCGCCGGGTGCGGCGCGGACCGCAGCACTGATGGCCGACCATTCGCATCCGCCGACCGCGCGCAAGGTCCTGGTCGCCGTGGGCGGCCAGGCGATCGACGCCGAGACGGTGCGGCTGGCCTGCCGCATGACGGATCCCCACGGCGGCAAGCTCTACGGGGTGCACATCATCGAGGTCAACCGGTCGCTGCCCCTGGGCGCGGTGCTCGACGAGGTCGTGGAGCGAGGCGAGAAGATCCTCGACGAGGTCGAGCAGCTGGCGACCGAGGCACAGCTCACGGTCGAGACCGAGCTCGTTCAGGCGCGCGACACGGGGCCGGCGCTGGTCGACGAGGCGGTGGAGTGGGGCGCCGACCTGATCGTCATGGGGCTGCCCTACAAGCGGCGGTTCGGCGAGTTCAACCTCGGCAAGACGGTGCCGTACGTGCTGAAGAACGCGAACTGCCGGGTCATGCTGTTTCGGGAGCACCGAGAGCACCCGGCCTGACCTCGGCCGGCGCCGGCGTAAGCCAGCGGCTCGGGAAACCCATGCGGTGCGCCACGTACGTGCACAGGGCGGCCAGCGTCTTCAGGCCGTAGACAGTCGAGGTGCGGAAGCTCACGGAGCTCGCGTCCTCGTGGTAACGGCCGATCGCGGGCACCTCGCCGATCTTGAAGCCGAACGTCGCGGCCTGGATCAGCACCTGCGTGTCGAAGACGAAGTCGTCGCTGTTCTCGAGGAAAGGGATGGTCTCGAGAAAGCGGCGCGAGTAGGCGCGATAACCGGTGTGGTACTCGCTGAGATGCAGGCCGAGGATGCGGTTCTCGGTCGCGGTGAGGAACCGGTTGCCGAGCCGCTTCCACCACGGCATGCCGGCCTTCGCGGGGTCGATGCCGAGCCACCTCGAGCCGAGAACGATGTCCGCGTCGCCGGCCTCGACCACGCGGCAGAGGTTGGGGATGATCGCGGGGTCGTACTGGCCGTCGGGGTGCAGCATCACCACGACGTCGGCGCCCATCTGGAGCGCGACGCGATAGCACGTCTTCTGGTTGCCGCCGTAGCCGAGGTTGCGCGCGTGGCGGATGACGTCGAGGTGCAGCGCGGTCGCGACGCTCACCGTCGCGTCGGCGCTCGCGTCGTCCACCAGGAGGATGCGGTCGGCGTGGCCCTGCGGAATCTGGCCGACGACCTCGGCGAGCGTCTTCGCCGCGCGGTACGCCGGCAGCACGATCACGCGATGCGGCCGCATGCCCTGCCACTGAACATCGCCGACCGAGACGGGGTCGGGGCGCACGGCCATGCGCTCGAGCGTGAGAAAGGCCGCGACGGCAAAGGCGCCGGCGGCGGCGGTCCACAGCGTGAACGCGAGGCTGAGGTTGATCGCGGCGTATGCGAGAACCAGGACCAGCGCGGCCTGGTACGGCCAGCGCAGGCGGCCCGCGTGGGCCAGGTCGGCGAGCGCGAAGCCCGGGATGACCATGAGCGCGAGGTCGTGGACGTTCTGATGCGGGCTCAGCACGAGCGAGGCCGCGACCGCCAGAGCGAAGTCGAGACGCGGGACGTCCGGCCGCCAGCTGAGCGAAACCGCGACGAGCGCAAGCAGCACGATGAGGACGAGGAGGGCAACCACCTTCCCGCCGCCCGGAAGGATCTCGATCACGTGGCGCAGCGAGTACACGGCGGTGTCGGTGTACACGGCCTGGCCCTTCGTCGGCAGCTGGCCGCCGATGGCCCATGAACCGACGTCGACGACGTACTTGATCGTCGCGTCCCAGCCGAAGCCGAGGAGCGAGATGACCGCGAGCACGCCGATCGTCGCCGCGAACGCCCCGAGCGCGCGCCAGGAGCGGCGAGCGATGAAGAGCACGGGGAGCAGGAGGAGCAGCTGCGGCTTGGAGAGCGCGAGCGCGCTGAAGGCGCCGGCCCAGCCCGGGCGACCGCGCGCCCACGCCGTGTACGCAGCCGCGAGCGGGACCAGGACGACGAGGTCCGACTGCCCCTGCAGCAGGGTGACGAACAGCGGCAGGAAGCCGGCGATGAGCGCGGCCGCGACGACGATGGCTCGGCCGTGGATGCTCTCGCTCCAGTGCACGAGGATCGCGATGAGCGCGATCGCGAGCACGACGTTGAGGGCCGTCATCGCGTAGTACGCATTCCGGTAGTCGAGGTTCGCCAGCGGCGCGATCAGCAGCGTGTAGTACGGCGGGTGGAAGTACGGCAGGACGATGAAGCGGTCGGGCGAAGCGTGCGTGATCGCGAGCTCGTACTGCTTCTGCACGAGGATGTCGTAGACCGCCGCGCCGCCGCGCTGCGCGTAGATCTGCGCGGCTGCATAGAACGAGAAGAAGTCAGGGCCGCGCAGGTCGCCCGTGATGAAGAAGAACCAGTTCGCGGCCCAGGCGAGGAAACAGCCGATACCCGCACCGGCGGCGCCGGCGAACGCGAACCGGCGCCACCGGCGCTCGGCCCAGCGTCTCATCGTCCGGTTTCGAGGCGGGCCGCAAAGCGCTCGGGGAGCTTCGCTTTGCGGATCGCCTCCTGGGCGCCTCCAATGTCGTAGCGGACGCGGCGAAATTCGAACGTGCCGGCGTCGACGTCCCAGATGCCGTAGCTCGCGAGCGGCACGCCATCGCGCGGCTGGCCGACGCTGCCGGGGTTGACGAGGCATGGACCGGCGAGGCGGAATCTGTCGATGCGGTAATCGTGCGTGACCTGGCCGTCGGAGAGCGCGAAGATGCCGGGCACGTGAGTGTGGCCGTGGAGGCACACGCGGTCCTTGAGGACCTGGAGGTTTGCGTATGCGACCGCGGTGTCGAGGATGTACTCGTAGATGTGGTCGCGAGGGCTCGCATGCACGAGGAGGACGTCCTCCTTGTAGTCGGCCTCGGGCAGGTCGCGCAACCAGTTGAGGCGCTCTTCGCCGATCACGTCGATCGTCCAGCGGACGACGGTCGCGGCGTCATCGTTGAACCACTCGAGAATCGCGGGGTCGGTGCACGCGCGGTCGTGGTTGCCGACGAGGGTCAGCCACCCGCGCCGGACGACCTCGTCGAGGCAGCGGATCGGATCGCCGCCGTAGCCGACGACGTCGCCGAGGCACAGCGTTTCATCGACGGCCGGGCAATCGTCGAGCACCGCCTCGAGTCCCTGCCAGTTTGCGTGGATGTCCGAGAGGATCGCGATTCTCACGCGCGGCGCTCATAGAGGCGGGGATAGATGTGATCGAAGAGGATCCGCAGCGTCGCGGCGATCGGGACGGCGACGAACATGCCGAGCACGCCGGCCCAGCTGAAGCCGGCGATGAAGGCGACGATCACGAGCAGAGGCGGGAGCTTCACGGCGTCGCCCATGATCTTCGGGAACACGATGTTGAGGATCACGTTCGAGATGACGATGTATGCGGCTGCTATCAGCAGCGCTTTGAGCGGGCTCGCGGCGAGACCGACGAGGACGGCGGGGATGGCGCCGAGGAAAGGGCCGAGGTACGGGACCAGTGCGGTGATGCCGGCGAGCACGCCGAGGCCGACAGGGTCGGCGAGGCCGAGCACGGCGCACGCGATGCCGCAGAGGATGCCGATCAGGCCCGCCACCACGAGCTGCCCGCGCACGTAGGCGAAGAGCATCCGGCGGATGCGACGCCAGATCTGGTCGAAGTCCGTTCGGTACTGGTTCGGGACGACGCGGCGCATCACACGACGGCTCGAGCCAGAGTCGTACGCGAGCAGGAACGCGACGATGAACATCAGCAGCACCTGGAGGATCGTGGTCAGCGCGGTCAGGCCGATCGACACGGCGTTACCGAACTGGCCGAGCAGGTAGTCGCGCAGGTGGGCGTTCGCGGTGCTCGTGAGGTCGGTGAGGTTCACGGTGACGCCGAGGATCGAGATCGGCGAGCCCTGGATCTCGTTGATTCGCTTCTGCGCCTCGGCGGCGAGGGTTGGGGCTTGGGCCTGGAGCTGCTGGACCTCGCTGATGCCGACCGGAACGATGAGGAGAGCGATGCCCGCGAGCGCGAGGATGATCACGACGAAGATGAGCGCGATCGCGGCTACGCGAGGGACGCCGAGCTCGGTGAGGCGGTGGATGCCGGGCTCGATGAGGAAGGCGATCGCGGCGCCGAGAACGAAGGCGCCGAGGACGTCGCGGATGAGGTACAGGACGAGGATCGCGACGAGCATCGAGGCCAGGCCGAACGCGATCTGGAGGTAGAAGCGGCGGCGCGCGGGGTCGATCGAGAGGGTCGCCACGGTGGTCGTTGTGGGGGTCGTCGGGGTGGGGAGAGGTAGCGGTTCGGAGGACTCTCCGTGGGTCGACGAGGCGCCCGCGGCGCGAGATGCGGCCAAAGTACGCGCAGTATGACCGAGGGGTCCGCCGGCACGCCCCGTTTTAGGGCTGGCTGAAGCTCACTTCGGGCGAGTCCGCCCGCGGCCTTGGAAATGAGTCGTCGTACGGGCCACCATGCAACGGATTGCTTACACCGCCACCTGCGGCCACCGCAAACATACCGAGAAGAATTAGGCCGATCGCCAAGAACCCGTAGGCCCAAATTGGCCCAAACGAATTTGTCACGAAACCGCCCACCGCAGTCCCGGCGATGCTCGCGGTCTGTACAAGACTGAACCGAGATGCCATGACAGTCCCGCGGTTGGACTCATTCGACGCCTGCATCAAAGCTGTTTGATTTGCAATCACGTAGATCGGATTCCCAATTGAAGCAACGAGCAGCGCGGCGGCGACAAACACCCCAGAGCTGCTGAGTGTCATCGCAAGCGAGCCGATGCCGGCAAGCAACAGGCCGCCACCCGCGGTCCGGAATGTACCTATGGACCCAATGGAATCGAAGCGAGAAAGCAGCAGTGACCCTCCGAATAGGCCTATCGAGAGAACGACCTCGAGTCCAGAGTAGGCCGCAGCTCCTCGATCCGGCACCAAGCGGTATGCGAGAGCAATCAGCGCCGGAAAACTCATCGCAAGCAGGAAGGCGGCAATCGTTCCCATGATCAGATGGGGCCTTACCGCATCGATTCTTAGAGCAGTTCGCAATGACCCCGTTAGTCGCATACCAACCGCACCGCCGCCGAGATCGCTGATTCCAAGCACTAGCACGCCAGCAACCGCGAACGTCGCGGCGTCGGCGACGAACAGGATCATGGTCGGCGACGCGACACCGAAGCGCTGACCCACGGCCAAGATGAGTCCAGCGAGCCCATAGCCAATTGCGCCGCACGCGGTGACGGTTGCGGTCACGACCGCTGTGGCCTTTCCAATTTGGCCCGGACCGACCAGCGCGGAAACCGACGCTTGACGCGCGGGTTGGACAATTGAGTTAATCGCTGCCAGTACGAACAGCACCGGTACCACAACCCACACCGCCGCCGCTGGACTGACTGCGATGAGCAGGAAAGGCATCGAGAGCAGTAGTGCTGCGCGGGCGAATTCAAGCGAAACGATCAGACTGCGTCTGTGGAATCGGTCAACGACTCCGCCAAGTACGCCGCTCATAAGAACAGTGCCCAGGGCCTGCGCGATGAAGGCGAGAGCGACAGCACGTGCGTCGCGGCTCGTGGCTGCGTAAACGGTTACTAGAGCGGCCACCAGCGTCAACGGATCGCCAAGTGCAGAGACCGCCATCGCAATTAGCAACCTTGCAAAGCCAGGGTTGGCGCGTAGCAGCCTTAGGGTCGTCAGCCGTCTCGGCTCAACCGGTCGATCTTCGATCTCGAGCGGGACGAGCCCGTGGATAGCCCGCAAAGCATCAACGACATTCGGGTCGTACCACACGCCAGCCTTGTGACTTATGTCTTCAACCGCCTCGACCGGCGTCATCAGTGACCTTCGGTAGAGGCGAGTACCTGTGATGGTGTCGAACGAGTCGGCCACTGAGAGGATTCGGGCCCCGAACGGTATGGCCTCCCCCTTTAAGCCAGCTGGGTATCCGCTCGCATCCCACCTCTCATGGTGATGGCGGACAAGTGGTGCGACCTCGGTGAGCGCCGAGTGTTGAGCAATCATGTCGGCGCCGATGTCCGGGTGCCGACGCATAACCTCCCACTCCTCTCGGGTGAGCGGGCCTGGTTTGTTCAAGATGTCGTCGCGGACACCAATCTTGCCAAGGTCATGCAGCGACCCGGCAGTCCGCAGAAGTTCGCATTCACGACTTGATCTGTCCAGTCGCTCACCCAACTGTCCCGCGAGTTCAGCGACACGAATAGAGTGGGATTCGGTGTACCTGTCACGAGCGTCGAGAGCCTGCGCAGCGAGTTCGAGAGTCTGGTCCTTCAGTTGCGCCTGACGCTGCGCGTCCGCGACATTTCCGCGAACGGCGAGGATGAAGCCGAAAAGAGCCGGAGCCATGAAGTAACCAATCTGCCCGGGCACTTTTGCCAGCAACAGGTACAGAATCCCGCCGGAAAAGCCAAGAAACGCGCTGGAGGTTAGGGTCCCGATCCCAGCCACGTTTTGGACGAGGGTAGGCCAGAAAGCCGTTCGACCCACATATGAGACCGCGCGCGCAGCAATGAAATAGTTGATCGTGAGGGACATCGCCACGTAGACGGCGGTCTGTACTGGCACTTTGAGTTGGCCTGGGGGCGCGATCGTGACCGCAACAAGGGACGGCACGACATGCGCCGTACTGAGCATCGCGCGGTTGAACACCAAGATCCACCAAGTCGTCGCGCGCCCGGGGACCCTTCCATCGAACGTCGCAAGCCAAGCAACTAGACCCGGGCCTGCGCCGGGAGCGATCAAGCCGGTCGCGACAAGAAGCGGATCGACGACGGACTGCATGCCGGTCCGCCAGCGAATTGGGAGAAGCGCTGCTATCTGCGTCCCGATTCCAAGGTAGAGGAGGACTGGCAGCTCCTGGACCCGGATGGGCCGAATGATCCATCCTGCCGCGAGCACAATGAGACTGCCGGCTATGACCGCCGCGATGAACAGGCGCGCGGACAGCGACAGGCTTCGAAATGGCGGCAACGGTGGCATTCTAGCCTTCGCCGCCTCGCGTTCCGGACAAATGGGCCGCCTCGCGGCCCTTGAGTATTAGCTGGCTAAATTACAGAATCCAGTGCCCCACCACGCGTGGCTTGCTTGCCGCCCGCAGAAGCCGCTTGAACATGCGAGTCATCCCCGAAACCTCCTCCCTGCAGTGATCGATTCAGTAGTCCACGTCACGGTTGCAAGGGAAGTCTCGGCGGCGCCGCTAGGGGTGAGAATCCTCCAAATCCATGGTGCTGCTCATTGAAATTGATGATGCCGATCCGGACTTAGAGGTCCGCAAGGGTGATCAGACCTACCTTTAGGGCGGTACTTACGGCCTCGCCCCGGTTGGACGCGCCGAGTTTACGGAAAATGTTGCGCAGGTGAGTCTCGACTGACGGAATCCGAAGCCCGGTCTCGGAAGCCAGTTTCTTACTTGTGTAGCCGCGAGCGGCCCCACGCAGAATCTCAAGCTCGCGAGGTGTGAGTCGAATTTTCCCAGGCGGCAGGGAGGGTGCCTGCTGTGAGGCCCGTCTGAGCACGTCCGAGATCATCTTCCGTGGCACCGGGTTCTCGCTACGCGCCGCCGCCATTAGCGCGTGCTCGAGCTCGCTCGGGCCCACGTCTTTGAGGATGTAGCCCGAACAGCCGGCCTGCATCATTCGCAGTAGGTCGTCACTCAAGTTGGACACCGTCCATGCGACCAGCGTCACATTCGGGTAGCGCTCGTGAAGTGCGCGCGCAGTCGTAGGCCCGTCCATCCCTGGCATGTCAACATCAACGAGGACGAGGTCGGCCCTCGCGGCCTTGACGACATCGATCGCCTGCTCCCCGGACGTAGCCTCGCCGACAAGCCTCAGTGACTTTGACGCGTTAAGCAACGCCTTGGCGGCCACCCTGGGGAGGACACTGTCATCTACCACGACGACGCGGTACGTCTTGCGATCGGCGCCGGAGTCTGGGATGCTCAGCAGCTTAACAAGCGAGATGACCGATCGAGCGGCACGGTGGGCGTACGTGATTTCGCTGTCTGTGCTCCTCGTGGGCTTGAATCTCGTGACGTTGGAATACAGCCTCAAACACTCGAACTCTGTGGTCGAGGTGATATTCCTCGCCGCAGCGACCGCAGTGATGACGGTCCCACAGGTGCGCATCGACCAGGGGCGCCTAACACTAAACGGCCTCGTTACAGGCGCGTCTGCGATTCTTCTGAATCCGCTCAACGCAACTATTACTTCGCTAGCGATAGTAGTCGGCACGAATCGCAAACGAGGAGTTTGGCCGCTCGTCGCTAATCCCCTGCTATTCGCCGTTGGGACATGTGTGGGTTCGATCGCGGCCGCTGCGCTCAATCATTCGTCTGATCCAAACATTGGCGTGCGCCTGCTCGCAATCATTGTGGTGAGCCTGTCGAACGTCGTACTTGCGTGCAGCGCACTCGCAATTCAGGAGCGACAATCGCCAGTTGCAATCCTGAAGCGCAATCTGACGCCGGCGTTCGGCGTCGCTTTCGGATACTTCGGCCTCGCTTCGCTATTACTTAGCTATGTAATCGATGGATCATGGCTCGGCTACGTGATGGCCGCGATCGTTGCTGCGCTGTCGCTTGCGCTCACGGACAGCATTGCCGGTCGGCGCATCCGCCGCGTGCTTGAGTCGGAGCTGTCGGACGCCGACCGCCACCTCTTCCACAGCCGCGCAGTCGATGGCGTCGTCCATAACCTCCGGAACCACATCGCCACTGCGCACGCTTACCTCAAGGAGATAGATCCCCGCAAGCTCGACGAGGTCGACCGCGAGAGCCTCGCGACCGCGACCGGCGCAACCGACGACGCCGTCACCGTTCTGCGTACGCTCGCGCAGGGCGCCACGCCAAAGGTCAGCTACGCCCCGATGCCCGTCGACCTGAACGAGCTTGCGACGCAGGCCGCCGGCATCGCGCGTGCGCGCGCTCGTGCCAAGGAGATTCAGCTCGCAGTCCGCGAATCGGCAGTCGACGTCAAGGTGAAGGCCGACCCCCTGCTCATCCGCGAGGTAATGACAAACCTCGTCAACAACGCCATCGATGCTGCGCCGCATGGTGGCCGAGTCGAGATTCGCACGGGTCACCGCAACAACGGCTGGCCCTACGTCAGCGTCGGCGACAACGGCCCGGGCGTCTCAGACGACAACCGTCACCACCTCTTCGAGCCTCACTACACGACGAAGGAAGGCGGCACTGGCCTCGGACTCTTCATGTCATACGGCGTGGTGCGCGAGCACCAGGGCAACCTTACCTACGACGGCAGCGGCCGGGGCGCGGTCTTCACCGTGACTCTTCCGCCCTTTTCCGGATCGCCTTAGCCAGCTCGTCCGCATCGACCGGCTTGACGAGATAGTCGTAAGCCGCGACACGATCCGCGAGCGCGCGCGAAGCGCGGTCCGTCGCCCCGGTGACGATGATCGGCCGCGCGTCGCGCACACCGTCCAGGGCCGCGTCGTCAAGGTCGGCGAGCATCCCCAGGTCGAGCACGAGCACCTCGCCGGCCATCAGCAACCGCAGCGACGCGCTCGCCTCGGCATCGAACCCGCGCCTGCGCAATCCGCGGACCGTGATCTCGGCAAGGCGCTCGTCGTCGTCCACGACCAGCACGCGTATCGACGCCTCCACCGCCGCCTCCGCCGCGGCGACGAACCCCAGCGCTTCGTCAACGTCAGACACCAACCGCTCGACCGGCGGGGGAGAACCATCCTCCTCCGCCAGCTCGAGCTCTGCCTTCATCCGCGCGAGCGTCGACCGCAGCCGGTGCAGCGCCGCGGCGAGGTCAGCGCTGCGGGACGAACTTGTATCCGACGCCACGTACCGTCTCGATCCAGGCCGGCTCGCCGAGCGCGCGCCGCACCTCGTGCACTGCCTGCTCCACGCTGTGCTCAAACCCCGCGTAGGTCGTGCCCCACACCCGCTCGAGCAGCTCCGTCCGCGAGACCACCTCGCCCGGGCGCTCCGCGAGAAGGTGCAGCGCGGCAAACGGCCTGCCCTCGAGCCGCACCTCGCGCCCCGCGAGCGTGACCTCCATCCGAGACGGATCGATACGCAACCGCCCGTGCACCACCACCCGGTCCGTGCGCGCTCCGCGGTCGCGCAGCGCTCCGCGCACGCGCGCCAGCAGCACCTGGCGGTCCGTCCCCTTCGCGATGTAATCGGACGCTCCACGCTCGATGCCCAGGACCTGGTCTGACGAAGTGAGGCGCCGGCCGGTGAGCACAATCACCGGAAACGACAGCCGCGCCGACCCTTCCCGCAGCAGGTCGAGCACCTCGGGCGCCTCCATGTCCGGCATCTCGTAATCAAGGAGCATCAGGTCCGGCGTCGCCGCCCGGACATGCGCGATCGCGTCATTTCCGCTGAGCGCCACGTCGACCGCGTAGCCGGCGCGCCGCAGCTGCTCCGCGGTCAGCTCGGCCATCCGCGGCTCGTCGTCAACGACCAGCAACCGCGCCGGTCCGCCACCCATAACCCGCGGCGAAGCTAACAGAAAACCTCAGCGATTCTTGAGGAAAGCCTGAAGTGGGGCTGAGGCCGACTCTTCGAGGCGTCCATAACCTCTCGGCCATGGGCCAGCTCCTGCAATTGACCGAGACCAGGCGCCAACTGGGGCTGGCCCTCGAAGTCCTGTGCCACGACCGCTGGGTTCTCGGCTTCCTGCGTGGCGGATCCATGCAGCCGATCGCGGCGTCCGAGGTGACCAGGCGCCTCCTCAGGTCGAGGCCGCTCCTTCCGCTCGCGCGCCGCGCGCTCTTCGAGCAGCGCCCCATCGCGGTCAACTCGCTGCTCCCGTACGCCGACCCCGCCGACGGCTTCGACTGGGAGCTCGACTGGCCCGCGATCATCTACGCGCCCGTCGCCGCCGAGCACCAGCGCCCGACCGGCCTCCTCGTGCTCGGATGCCGAAGCGACCACTGGTACACCGACGATGACGTCCTTTACGCGGCGACCCTGGGCGCGACGCTCGCGCCCTTTGTCGCAGCCCTCCGCGGTCCGCTCGGGCGCATGACCGAAGCCGAATCCGAGGTCGCGCAGCTCCTCGCGACCGGCATGTCCGTCAGCGAGGTCGCGCAGGCGATCAGGACGGACGAGTCGCGCGCCCGCGCGCTCATCGAGGCGGTGAACCGCAAGCTCGAGCAGCGCGGCGCGAAGGCGGCGGTGCGCCGCATACCGGTGTGTGTCTGGTAGCTAGCGCGCTGCCCTGGTCGCGCGGCGGCGCCCGAGCGCCACCAGCGCCACGATCAGCAAACCGGCCACGTCCGGCGCGAGGTTCGCGATTGGCGGAACACCGTTATTCGGCAGCCCTGGGATGGTGCTCCCCGTCACTTGCGACCTCGCTGTGTCGTTTGCAGCCACCGGGTCTACTGGTGATGAGACCGACCGCGTGGCTACGTTCGTGACCTTCGTGGTCCCAGTGACGGTCGCAGTGATCTGCAGGGTCGCAGTCGCGCCATTCGCGAGGACGCCGATGTCCCAGACGCCGGTGCCCGGCGTGTAGGTGCCGGTGCTCGCGCTGCTCGACACGAAGGTCAGGCCGGCCGGCAGGAGGTCCGTGACCTGCAGCGTCGTCGTGTCGTCCGGCCCGTTGTTGTGCGCCGTAACGGTGAAGGTCACGTTCGTGCCGACCGCTGGAGTCGCGTCGCTGACCGACTTGGTGAGCGCGATGTCGGCGGCCGCGGCGACGATGTTCACCGGCGCCAGCACCGTGCTGCTCGGGTAGTACGTCCACATGTCGAGACCCTTCGCATCGCCGAAGCTCCCGGTGCAGGGGACGTTGGTGTTGCCGCCGCTGGCGGCGCCGAACGCACGCTGCACGCCGGTCGTGTTGTAGCCCAAAACGGGGTCCGAGTTCGGCGTGGCCGGCGGGTTCAGTCCGCACAGCACGTTGCCGACCGTATTCCCGGCGTCGACGGTCGTTCCGTTGAGCGTGACGTACGCGCGATCGTCGTAGAACGCGCCGCTGCAACCGCCGGTGATCGCAGGGCACGTTCCCCCGGGGGGATTCTGCATCGTGATCGTCGGCCCGCCCTGCGTGTCGTTCTCCACGTCGATCATCGGGAAGTGGTACTCGCCGCCGTGCAGGCTGGCGCGCACCGAGTAGCTGCCGACCGGAAACGCAGCGCCGGAGTTGTCGTTGCCGTCCCAGGAGACCGTCTGCAGGCCCGCGCCGCGCGCTCCGCGCAGCGACCGGTTCGCCGGGAGCGTGGGGTCGAAGTTCACGCCGTCGCGACTGATCACGATGTCGTAGACGCCCGGCACGTTGGTCGTGAAGCTGAACGTGCCGCCGGTGTTGACGAGGCTCGTGTTGCCGCCCAGGTTGCCGATGAACGACAGCGCTGAGATCGTCGGTGCGGTGGGGGTGGCCGGGATTCCGAGCGCCGCGGTCGCGGCGGCCGACGGCGGCTCGAAGAAGATCGGAAAGCTCGGCAGGGCGAACGTGACGCCGCCCTGGATGCTGGTGAGCTGGCCCGGGCTTCCCGTGTTCGCCGCGACGGCGTCGTGATAGAGCGGCGTCGTGCCGTCCGAGTCGAGGAACCCGAGCTGGTTGGCGTACGAGACCCAGCCGTTCGGGTCCATGCCGCGAAGGTCCACCCGGTAGCGGTACCCGTCCAGGGTCACGGGGTAGACCGTCGGGAAGACCGGGAGGCCATTGCCGGCCGTGAAAAGCGCCAGGTAGTACGTGAAGACGCGGCCGGTGATGTCCGCCGTCGAGGTCAGGTTCGAACGCACGGTCGCGTCCCACGCCGCGATCGACGTGCCCTGCGTGGCGTTGAAGTCGTTCGCGTTCGTCAGCGCCACGTCGGCCGCGACGGGGGCGTCAGCCGCTGACGCATCTCCCGCCGGACCGAGGAACTCGACGTCGTAAACGCCGGTGCTCGGCGCGGCGTAATGGCACGGCACGTAGCCGTTCGTCACGCCGCCGGTCGGGATCGTGTCCGGGCCGGCGAGCTCCTCGGCGCGGCTCGCGATGATGCCCTGGTTCGCGGGTGCGCCGCCTGCGAGCCGCTGCGTGTTGCAGCTGAAGTCCGCGGTGGCGGGAATGGTCTCGGTGCCAATCGGCCCGGCCACCCGATTCGGGTTGTAGACGAGGATGTCGCTCAGGCCCTGCCCGATGGCGCTCGAACCGAGCAGAAGCTCCTGCCCCGTGGTCATGTAGGCCTTGATCAGCGTGCGCCGCGTGATCAGGCCGCCGCCGTACGAGTTCGTGCGCCACTCGGTGTTGGCGCGCGCGCCCGATGCGCCGTTCGGCCAGAGGTTCGGGCTGCCGGCCGCCGAAGCCGGCGCGGCGAACGCGAGCAACGCGCCGATCGCGAGGGCGACGCCGACGAACCTAGACAAGGGTCGCTGTCACCAGCAGCCGCTGCGTGTTCGTGAACGTGATCGGGTTCCAGACTCCCGCGCAGGTGATGAGCGTCAGCGTCGCGCGGTCGGTGTGCGCGAACAGCGATGCGATGCGTGCATTCGCGTTCGCGCGCTGGAGAAGCGTGATCCGGAAGTTCACGGTGCGGCCGTCCGCGCGGTAGACGGTCACCGTGTCGCCGGGACGAACGGCACCGAGCTTCGTGAACACCGCATCGCCCGTCCACCAGTCGACGTGGCCGTTCATGATCGCGTTGCCGAGCTGCCCGGGCGCGGGGCCGAGGTCATACCACGCCACGTCGTTCGGATCAGCCGCCGTGTCGAGGTTGCGGCGCGAGTCGAGCCCCTTCGCTTCGATCTTCGCATCGACGTGGATCCTCGGGATCACCAGGCGCACCGGGCGCGGGTCGACGAGAGTGCTCTCGGCGTGGACGCCGGTCGAGCTGCTCGATGGGGCCGACGCGCCACGGGCGGGCGCGAGGGACGTCATCGCGGGATGGCTCGCCGTGCTTGTCGCGACGATCGCCGCCGCGATCCCAACGAGAACGAGAGCGGCCGCGGGGCCTGCAGCGCGCTTCAGCATGATCCGCGCGGATTCTAGGGGTGGGGTACGCGCCTTGTCCCTAGTTTGGTCCGAAGAGAAACACCGTCGTGCCCATGCCCTCGGTGCTCACGACCTCGAGCCGGCCGCCGATGCCGGCGGCACGCTCACGCATCCCGATGAGGCCGTAACCGCCGGGTCGCGAACGCCCGAATCCGCGGCCCTCGTCCGCGATCTCCACGAGGAATGGATGCGCCGCGAACCGCATCCGCACGCGACAGATCGCCGAGCCCGAGTGCTTGCGCACGTTCGTCAGCGCCTCGCGCACGACCTGGTAGACGACCTCACGCTGCTGCGTCGTGAGCATGTCCTCGCCGCCCTGCTGCGAGATCTCGACGCGGATCGAGTAGAGACGCGCGAACTCTTCGGCCTGGCTCCGCAGCTCGCCGATCAAGCCTTCGTCACCGAGCGGTCGCGGCCGCAGCTCCGCGAGCGTGTCGCGAACCTGCTTCAGCATCCGCTCGAGGATGTCGAAGATGTTGATGAGCGTCTCGTCGCGCTGCTCGTGGGTCTCGAGATAGACCTTGAAGAGCGAGATCGCGCCCGCCAGCTCGGTCGCGAGGCCGTCGTGCAGCTCGCGCGAGATGCGCGATCGCTCGCGCGACACGGCCGACTCGACAGCCTGCTGCAGCGTGCCGAGCGGCGCCGACTCCGTGTCGGTCAACGCCGCCGCCGGTAGTGCGCGATCAGCGCGACGACGAGCGGATGGCGCAGCCACCGCAGCACCCGGGCGTAGGGCTCCCACAGGATCCGCGTCTCCGCGAGCGCGGCGCGAAGTCTTGCCAGGTCCGCGTCGATGAGACCCCGCTCAGCCTGCAGCGTGGACGACATCGCGCGGCCGCGCCGCGCCAGGCGCAAGCTCCACACGCCACCGACTGCTAGCTCGACCACGATCACGCCCGACGCGACGACGAAGATCCAGACCGCGATCCAGCCCGCGCTGTCCGCGTTCACTCTTTGCCGTCCGACTCCTCGACCGCGCCGACAGGCGCGATGGTCACGATCTGGTCTTCGGGGGCGACGCGCATCACGATCACGCCCTGCGTCTGCCGGCCGATCTGCGAGATCGCGCCGACCGGCGTGCGCATCACCATCCCGCTCGCGCTGATGATCAGCACCTCCTCGTCCGGGTCGCTCACGACGCGCATCGCCGACAGCTTGCCCACGCGGTCCGTGACCTTCAGCGTGAACACGCCCTGCCCGGCGCGGTGGTGCTGCGGGTAGTCGTCGATCGGGGTCCGCTTGCCGTACCCACGCTCGGTGATGACGAGCACGTCGGCGGCGGGTGGCACGGTCATGTTCCCGGGGATCGTCCCCATGCCCGCGACGGTGTCGCCCTTGCCGAGCTTGATGCCGATCACACCCTGCGTGTCACGGCCCATCGCACGGACCTCGGACTCGTTGAACCGGATCGCCTTGCCGAGCGCGGTCGCAATGATGATCTCGTCGTTGCCGGTGGTCGGCGTGACCCAATCCAGCTCGTCGCCGTCCTGCAGGTTGATCGCGATGAGCCCGTTGCGGCGCACGTTCGCGTACTCGCGCAGCGCCGTCTTCTTTATGTATCCGTTCTTGGTGACCATCAGCATGTAGTGCGCCTCGGTCTCGGTCTCCGGTCGCACGAAGACCGACGTCACACGCTCGTTGCCGCCGATCTCGATCAGGTTGTTGATCGGCATGCCCTTCGCCTGGCGGTCGCGCTCCGGCAGCTCGTGGACGCGCAGCTGGAAGACGCGGCCGCTCTGCGTGAAGAACAGCATCGACGCGTGCGTGTGCGTCGTCAGGAGGTGCGCCGCGTAGTCCTCCTCGCGAGTGCCGCTCGGCGCGTCCGAGCCGGAGGTGGGCCGCGCGCCCTTCAGCCCGACGCCTCCGCGCTTCTGCGCGCGGAACGTGCGCAGCGGCTGCCGCTTGATGTAGCCGCGGTGCGTCAGCGTGACGACGACGTCCTCCTTCGTCACGAGGTCCTCGGCCGAGAGCTCCGTCGCCTCCTGCTCGCTGATCTCGGTGCGGCGGTCGTCGCCGTACTTCTTGATGAGGTCGTCCATCTCGTCGCGGATCAGCATCCGGACTTTCTGGTCGCTCGCCAGGATGCTCTCGAGGTACGCGATGGTCTTGATGACCTCCTCGTACTCCTCGTCGATCTTGTGGCGCTCGAGGCGCGTGAGGCGGCCGAGGGTCAGCGCGAGCACCGCCCTCGCCTGCCGCTCCGACAGGCCGAACCGCGACTGCAGCTCGGTCGACGCCTTCTCCGTGTCGGCGGCGCCGCGAATGACCTTGATCACCTCGTCGAGGTGGTCGAGGCAGATCTTCAGCCCCTCGAGGATGTGAGCGCGCTCCTGCGCCTTCTCAAGGTCGAACCGCGTCCGCCGCACGATGACGTCGCGGCGGTGGTCGATGAAGAGCTGCAGCGCCTGCTTGAGGCTCAGCACCACGGGCCGGCCGTCGACGATCGCCAGCATGATGATGCCGAACGACTGCTGGAGCGGCGTGTGCTTGTAGAGGTTGTTGAGGACCGTGAACGTCTGCGCCTCGCGCTTCAGCTCGATGACGATGCGCATGCCCTGGCGGTCGGATTCGTCACGCAGGTCCGCGATGCCCTCGACCCTCCGCTCCTGCGCAAGCTCGGCGATCTTGCTCACGAGCGCGGCCTTGTTCACTGCGTACGGGAGCTCGTCGATGATGATCCGCTCGCGTCCGTTGGCCGCCTGCTCGAAGGTGTGGCGCGCGCGGACGATCAGGCGGCCGTGCCCCGTCGAATACGCCTGCTTGATGCCGGCTGTGCCCATGATGATTCCGCCGGTCGGGAAGTCCGGGCCCTTGACGAACTCGAGGAGATCCTCGCCCGTCGCCTCGGGGTTCTCGATGAGGTGCTTCACCGCGGCGCACACCTCGCGCAGGTTGTGGGGCGGGATGTTGGTGGTCATGCCGACCGCGATGCCGGTCGCGCCGTTGATCAGGAGGTTTGGGACACGGCCCGGGAGCACCGTCGGCTCCTCGTCCGAGCCGTCGTAGTTCGGCACCATGTCGACCGTCTGCTTCTCGATGTCCGCCATCAGCTCGGCGGTGATCGCGGCGAGCCTCGCCTCCGTGTAGCGCATCGCCGCCGGCGGGTCGCCGTCGACGCTGCCGAAGTTGCCCTGGCCGTCGATCAGCGGGTAGCGCAGTGAGAACGGCTGAGCCATGCGCACGAGCGCGTCGTAGACCGCGGTGTCACCGTGCGGGTGGTAGAGCTTCAGGACGTCGCCGACGAACGCGGCGCACTTGCGGTAGCGGCTGCCGGACGTCGCGCCGGCCTGCTGCATCGCGTACAGGATTCGTCGCTGCACCGGTTTCAGCCCGTCGCGCACCTCGGGCAGCGCGCGGCTGATGATGACCGACATCGCGTACTCCATGTAGGAGGTCTGCATCTCCTCCTGGAGGTTCCGCATGAGTACGGTGCCGATGTTTCCGGTCTCGTCTGCCATGACCTGTTCCTTAGATGTGTGCTGTCAATCCTCGTACCGGCCGAGCACGACGACGGCGTTGTGCCCGCCGAATCCGAAGCCGTTCGAGATGGCGATGCGCACGTCCTTGCGGCGCGCCGTGTTCGGCACGTAGTCGAGGTCGCACGCGGGGTCGGGGTTCTCGTAGTTGATCGTCGGGTGGATCATCCCGTGGTTGATGGTCAGCAGCGTCGCGATCGCTTCGACCGCGCCAGCCGCGCCGAGCAGGTGCCCGAGCATCGACTTCGTGCTGCTGATCGCGACCTTGTAGGCGTGGTCGCCGAGCGCGATCTTCAGCGCCTTGGTCTCGCCCGCGTCGTTGAGCTGCGTCGACGTCCCGTGCGCGTTGACGTAGTCGACGTCCGACGGCTCGACGTGCGCGTCCTTCAGCGCGAGCTTGATCGCCATCGCGGGCGCCTCGCCGGTCTCGTCCGGCGCGACCTGGTGGAACGCGTCATTGGTCGCGCCGTAGCCCAGCACTTCGCCGTAGATGCGCGCTCCGCGGTTGATTGCGTGCTCCCGAGACTCCAGGACCAGCGTTCCTGCGCCTTCGGCCGGGACGAATCCATCCCGGTCCTTGTCGAACGGACGGCTTGCCTTCTCCGGCGCGTCGTTGCGCGTCGAGAGCGCGCGGATGGCATTGAAGGACGCGATGCCGACCTCGCACAGCGAGGCTTCGGCGCCACCGGCGAGCATCACGTCCGCATCGCCCCTTTCGATCATGCGCGCGGCTTCGCCGAGGGTCTGCGTCGAGGCGGCGCACGCGGTCGTTATCGTGGTGTTCGGACCCCGCAGGTGAAGCTGCATGGCGACCGTCGCCCCCGCCATGTTGGGGATGATCATCGGCGCGTACAGAGGGTTCAGCCGGCCCTTGCTCAGGTAGGTGTGCGCGCCGGTCGTCATGTCGTCGAAGCCACCGATTCCGGTGCCCATCGCGACCCCGACTCGGAAGTTGTCTTCCTTCTCGAGCACAAGGCCGGCGTCCGCAACAGCCATTCCCGACGCCGCGACGGCCATCTGCGTGAAGCGCGCCATCCTCGATGCCGCCTTGCGCTCGATGTAGTCCTGCGGGTCGAACGTGTTCACCTGGCAGCCGAACTTGGTCGCAAGCCGGTCCGACGGGAACCGCGCGAACGGGCTCGCGCCGCTCTTGCCCTCGATGAGCGAGTGCCAGTACTCGTCCAGGTTCTTGCCGATCGGATTGACCGTTCCCATCCCGGTCACGACGACGCGCGTCCGCCCGTTCCTGGTCACTTTCCCACCTCGGCTCGAATCTTACCGACGAGCTGATTCTGCACCGCCTCGCGCGCAACGCGAATGGCGTTCTTTACAGCCCGCGCGTCGGAGCGGCCGTGCGCGATCACCGCGACGCCCTCGATGCCGAGCAGCGGAGCGCCCCCGAACTCGCGCCAGTCGATGCGGTTGCGCAGCTCCCGGACGCGGCCGCGAATGAGCGCGCCGCCGACCTTGCCCGTGAGCGTCTTCGGGATCTCGTCGCGCAGGCTGCGAAAGAGGAAGTCCGCGGTCGCCTCGGCCATCTTGATCGCGACGTTGCCGACGAACCCGTCGGCGACGATCACGTCGGCCTTGCCGGCGAAGACGTCCTTCGGCTCGACGTTGCCGATGAAGCCGCGCTGGCTCGCGCGCAGGCGCTTGCCCGTCTCGCGGACGAGCTCGTCGCCCTTGCCGTCCTCCTCGCCGTTGCTGAGAAGCCCGACCCGCGGCTCGGGCCGGCCCATCATCTCGCGCGCGTAGACCGCGCCCATGCTGGCGAACTGCACGAGGTACTCGGGCTTCGAGTCGACGTTGGCGCCGACATCGAGGAAGTAGGCCAGGCCGTCCTTGTTCGGGATCACCGAGCCGATCGCGGGCCGCTCGACGCCCCTGATGCGGCCCATGATGAAAAGGGACGCGGCCATGATCGCGCCGGAGTTGCCGGCCGAGACCCACGCGTCCGCGCGGCCCTCCTTGCACAGACGCGCGCACACGTTCATCGACGAGTCGGGCTTTGCGCGCACCGCCTGCGCGGGGTGCTCGTCCATCCCGATGACCTGAGTCGCGGGCACCAGGCTCAGCTTCGGGTGCTTCTCGAGCAGCGGCTGCACCGCGGCCGGGAGGCCCACGACGGAGATGTCGACGTCCGCGTACTCGTCCGCGGCCATCGCTGCGCCGATGACGATCTGCTGCGGCGCGTTGTCGCCGCCCATGGCGTCAACCGCTATTCGCACCGCGTGACGGACGCCTCAGACGTCGAGGTTGCGGACGCTCTTTGCGTGCGCCTGGATGAACTTCTTCCGGGGCTCGACCTCGGGCCCCATCAGCTTCTCGAACGTCTCATTCGCGAGTGCCGCGTCGTCGACGTGAACCCGAAGCAGCACGCGCGTCGCCGGGTTCATCGTCGTGTCCCACAGCTCTTCAGCGTTCATCTCGCCGAGACCCTTCATGCGCTGGACCTCGGCGTTCTTGCCGAACTGGCGGAGCGCCTTCTCGCGCTCGGCTTCGGACCGGCACCACACGACCTGCTTGCCCTTCGAGACCTTGTACAGCGGCGGCTGCGCCATGTAGAGGTAGCCCTTGTCGATCACCTGCGGGAAATGGCGGAAGAAGAAGGTGAGCAGCAGGGTGCGGATGTGGCTGCCGTCGACGTCCGCATCGGTCATGGACACGATGCGGTGGTAGCGCATCTTCTCGATGTTGAAGTTGTCGCCGATGCCGGCGCCCATCGCCGTGATCAGGTCGCGGATGACCTCGAAGCTCAGGACCTTGTCGAGCCGCGCCTTTTCGACGTTGAGGATCTTGCCGCGCATCGGCAGGATCGCCTGGAAGCGACGATCGCGGCCGCCCTTGGCGGTGCCGCCGGCGGAGAGGCCCTCGACGATGTAGAGCTCGCAGAGGCTGGGGTCGCGCTCCGCGCAGTCGGCGAGCTTGCCCGGCAGCGTGCTCGACTCGAGCAGGCTTTTGCGCTGCACGAGGTCGCGCGCCTTGCGCGCCGCCTCACGCGCGCGCGCCGCGGTGAGCGACTTCTCGACTATCTTGCGGCCCTCCGACGGGTTCTCCTCGAGGTACTGCGTGAGACCCTCGGTGAGCGCCAGTGAAACGTGGCCCTGCACCTCGGCGTTCCCGAGCTTGGCCTTGGTCTGGCCCTCGAACTGCGGCTCGAGCACCTTCACGCTGATCACGGCCGTCAGGCCCTCGCGCACGTCCTCACCGGTGAGGTTCGGATCCGACTCCTTGAGGATGCCGGCCTTGCGCGCGTAGCGGTTAAGCACGTTGGTGAGCGCCGACCGGAACCCGGTCAGGTGCGTGCCGCCTTCCATCGTGTGGATCGTGTTCGCGAACGCGAGCACGTTCTCGACGAAGGTGTCGTTGTACTGGACGGCGAGCTCGATCTGCGTGCCCTCGATCTCGCGGTCCACGTAGAAGGGCTGCGAGTTGACGACCTGCTTGTCGCGATTCAGGCCGCGCACGAAGGCGACGATGCCGCCCTCGAAGTAGAAGGTCTTGGTGTACCCCGCGACCTCGTCCTTGAGCGCGATGAGCAGGCGCTTGTTGAGGTACGCCATCTCGCGCAGGCGGTGCTCGATGACGGCGTGGTCGAAGTGCGTGTCGGGGAAGATCTGCGGGTCCGGCCAGAAGCGGACGATCGTGCCGGTCCGGTTGGTCTTGCCCAGGACCTTCACGCCGCCCTTCGGCACGCCGCGCTCGAACTCCTCGTAGTGGACCTTCCCGCCGCGGTGCACCCAGACCTCGAGCTTCTCGCTGAGGAAGTTCACGGCCGAGACGCCGACGCCGTGCAGGCCCGACGAGACCTTGTAGCCGCCACCGCCGAACTTGCCGCCCGCGTTGAGTCGGGTCAGGACGAGCTCGAGCGCCGAGACGCCTTCCTTCTTATGTATGTCGACCGGGATGCCGCGGCCGTCGTCGTCCACCTCGCAGCTTCCGTCCGCATGCAGGGTGACGATGACGTGGTGCGCGTGGCCGGCCAGCGCCTCGTCGACGGCGTTGTCGACGACCTCGGTGACCAGGTGGTGGAGGCCGGCCGCGCTCGTCGAGCCGATGTACATGCTCGGACGCCGCCGGACATGCTCCCGGCCTTCGAGGACCTGGATCTGCTCGGCGGTGTAAGCCGCTTCGGCGCCGGCTGAAGAAGACCTGCGGGTAGTCTCGGGCAGGGGTTTTCGAACTGCCATGACGGCTAGCTCAGGCCTCCCAGCGCGGGTGACTCGTAGGGATCAACTGGGCAGAGGTTCAGGCCCTGAATTTTACCGGATTTCGAATACGAAAAAGGCCTCTCGGGCGGTCTTAACAGCCCTTAGTTCGAAGGCTTCTTCCAGCGCAGGATCGGGTCGTCGCTCTGGCCGCTCAGATACGCGCCGATCTTGCGCGCCGTTCCGACCTCGTCGAGGCGCCCGACGGGCGTCCTGACGGGCGCCTGGTGGAGCCGCTCCGGGTTCGTTTTCGCCTCCTGGACGATGTCCTTCAGGGCGGTCGCGAACGCGTCCAGCGTCGCCTTGCTCTCGGTCTCGGTCGGCTCGACCATGATCGCCTCCGGCACCACGAGCGGGAAATAGATCGTCGGAGCGTAGAAATCGCGGTCGAGGAGGCCCTTGGCGACGTCCAGCGCCCGGATGCCCTGAGGCGCGAGGTTGTGGGCGCTCGCCACGAACTCGTGCATGCACGGGCCCGCGTGGGGCAGCTCGAGGACGCCCTGGACCTGCTTCCGCAGGTAGTTCGCGGAGAGGACGGCGTCGAGCGACGCCTGCTTCAGGCCGTCACCGCCCATGGCGAGGATGTAGGTGTAAGCGCGGACGAGCATCCCGAAGTTGCCGTAGAAGCTCCGGACCCTGCCGATCGACTTCGGCCGCCGGTGGTCGAGCTTGAAGTGCCCGTTCGAGCGCTCGACCGTCGGGTGCGGCAGGAACGGCGCCAGCTCCGCCTTGACGCCCACCGGCCCGGCCCCCGGGCCGCCACCGCCGTGCGGCGTGGTGAAGGTCTTGTGCAGGTTCATGTGCACGGCGTCGAAGCCCATGTCGCCCGGCCGGCAGACGCCCATGAATGCGTTGAGGTTGGCGCCGTCGTAGTACAGCATCGCGCCCGTCGCATGCACCATCTCCGCAACATCCAGTATCTCTCGCTCGAACAACCCCAAGGTGTTGGGGTTGGTGAGCATGAGCGCCGCGACCCGAGGCGAGAGCTTGGACTCGAGATCGCCCAGGCTGATGCGCCCGTCGGGGCCTGACTTGACCTCCACGACCTCGAAGCCGCTCAAAGCGGCGCTCGCCGGGTTCGTCCCGTGAGCCGAGTCCGGCACGAGGACCTCGGTCCGCCGGTCGCCGCGCGACCGGTGGTAGGCCTGGATCATCCGAAGGGCCGTCCACTCGCCGTGGGCGCCGGCCGCTGGCTGGAGGGTGACGCGGTCGACCCCGACCACCTCGCAGAGCGCCCGCTCGAGCTTCCACATGAGCTCCAGCGCGCCCTCGGCGAACTCCTCGTCCTGGTACGGGTGCAGGTCCGCGAAGCCGGACAGCGCGGCCGCCGCCTCGTTGGCGACCGGGTTGTACTTCATGGTGCAGCTCCCCAGCGGGTAGAACTCCTCGCTGATCGAGTAGTTCAGCGAGGCCATGCGGCTGTAGTGCCGCATCGTCTCCGGCTCGGACAGGCGCGGCAGCTCGGGCGGGTTCTGACGCAGCATCTCGCGCGGCAGGAGGTCGGATGGGCCCGGGGCGTCGACCCCGGCGGCCGGAAGGCGCGGCTCGTGGACGCCGGCGCGGCTCAGCTCGAAGGAGAGGGGCTCGGTCATGCGCTCAGGGCCTCCACCAGCTGGTCGATCGCGGCGGGGTCGTTCACCTCGGTGCAGGTGAACGTGACGACGTCCTTGAGCTCGCGGAACCAGCGCCCGACCTCGAGCCCGCCGAGGATGCCCTTGCGCGAAAGCCGCCGCATCACCTGGCGCGACTTCGGCACGATCATCGGGAACTCGTTCAGGAACTGGCGCTCGGGGAACAGCGGCTGCCACCCGGGGAGCTTGCCCAGCCGCTCCGCGAGCGAGTGCGCGCGACGGAACGAGACGTCGGCGACGTCGCGCAGCCCGGCCTCGCCCATGTACGTCATGTAGACGCTCGCGGCGAGCGCACACAACGAGTGGTTGGTGCAGATGTTGGAGGTCGCCTTCTCGCGCCGGATGTGCTGCTCGCGAGCGGTGAGCGTGAGCACGAAGCCACGCCGGCCGAGCGAGTCGTGCGAGCTGCCGATCAGCCGGCCGGGGAGGCGGCGGACGAGGTCCTTGGAACAGGCGATGAAGCCCACGTGCGGGCCGCCGAAGCTCGGCGACAGGCCGAGCTGCTGGCCCTCGCCGACCGCGATGTCCGCGCCGTACTCGCCGGGCGGGGCGATGATGGCGAGGCTGATCGGGTCGACGCAGGCGATCGCGAGCGCGCCCGCCGCGTGCGCCCTTTCGGTCAGCCCCCTGGCGTCGACCAGCAGCCCGAGGAAGTCCGGCTGCTGGAAGACCACCGCCGCGGTGCGCGGGTTCGGCTCGTCGCCGCGCCGCACCTTCATGCCGCGGCCCTCGCTGAAGGTGCGCAGCACCTCGACGTACTCGGGATGGACGTACCCGGCCACCAGGATCTCGTCGCGGCCGGTCTGGACCCTCGCCATCATCGACGCCTCGGCGACGGCGGTCGCGCCGTCGTACAGGGACGCGTTGGCGACGTCCATCGCGGTGAGCTCCGCGATCAGGGTCTGGAACTCGAAGATCGCCTGCAGCGTGCCCTGGCTGGCCTCCGGCTGGTAGGGCGTGTAGGCGGTGTAGAACTCCGGCTTGCCCGTCACCGCCGCCACGGCGGTCGGGATGAAGCGCCGGTAGACTCCGCCGCCGCGAAAGGTCAGCCGGTCGGGGAAGACGCGGTTGCGGTCCGCCAGGCCGTGCATCTCGGCCATGGTCTCGAGCTCCGACAGGCCGTCCGGAAGGTTCAGCCGGTCGACGCGCAGGGACGTCGGGATGTCGATGAGGAGGTCCTCCATCGACTCGACGCCGAGCGCCGCGAGCATCTCCTCGCGGTCATGTTCCGTGTGGACCAGGTACGGCATCTAGTGTCCGGATGCTCCGGCCGCTTCCTTGTACTGCGCCTCGTCCATCAGGTCGCCGGGCAGGTCGCCGGCGAGCTCGACCTTCAAAAGCCAGCCCTCGCCGTACGGGTCCGAGTTGACGAGCTCGGGGTTCGAGCCGAGCTTTTCGTTGACCGCCGCGATCGTCCCGGCGATCGGCGCGTACAGGTCGCTCGCCGCCTTCACGGACTCGACCACGCCGAAGCTCTCGCCCTTGGCCAGCTTCCGGCCGGGGCTGGGAAGGTCGAGGAAGACGACGTCGCCGAGCTGGGCCTGGGCGAAGTCGGTGATGCCGATCGTGGCCGTCTTGCCGTCGAGCAGGACCCATTCGTGTGTCTTGGTGTAGCGCCGCTCAGCCATTCGAGCTCCTCGTCTTCAGTTCATTGAGTGCGCCGAGCCGCGGTAGAACGGCAGCTTCACGATCTCCGCCGGCGCTTCGCGGCCGCGGACGTCGACGCCCAGGGTTTCTCCGACTCGAAATGATGGGCCTTCCACGAGAGCGAGCGCGATGGGGTGCCCGAGGAAGAACGAATGCGTGCCGCTGGTCACGGTCCCGACCTGCTTCCCCGCCGCCGTCACCGCGGCGCCGTGCCGCGGGATGCTCGCCGGCTGCAGGGTCAGGCCGACCAGCCGCCGGCGCGGGCCCTCCTCCTTCACCTTCGCGAGCGCGTCGCGGCCGATGAAGTCGCCCTTGCCGAGCTTGACGGTCCACCCGAGCCCCGCCTCGTAGGCGTTCACGGTCTCGTCCATGTCGTTGCCCCAAAGCCGCAGCGCGGCCTCGAGCCGGCACGCATCGCGGGCGCCGAGGCCCGCCGGGAGCACGCCCTCCGACTTCCCGTGGGCCAGGATCGCGTCCCAGACCTCGCCCACGACCTGCGAGCCGACGAACAGCTCGAAGCCGTCCTCGCCGGTGTAGCCCGTGCGCGCGATCAGGGCCGGATGGCCGGCGACCTTGCCGTGCCGGAACGTGAAATAGCCGATGCCGTCGGTGCTGCCCTCGACCGGCAGGAGCTCGGCCGCGCGCGGGCCCTGGAACGCGATCAGGCTCGTCTCGGTCGTGAGGTCCTCGAAGGTCAGGCCCTGCGGCAGGTGCCGGCGCATCCAGGCGACGTCCTTCTCGCGGTTCGACGCGTTCACGACCACGTTGTAGTGGTCGTCCGCGACCCGGTAGACGATCAGGTCGTCGATGATCCCGCCCTGCTCGTTGCACATCAGCGTGTAGACCGCGTGGCCGTTCGGCACGGCGACGTCGTTGGTCACCAGGTGCTCGAGGTAGGCCTGGACGCCGCCTCCGTGGATCTCGACCCGGCCCATGTGCGACACGTCGAACAGGCCCGCGACCCGGCGCACCGCGAGGTGCTCGTCCTTGATCGATGTGTACTGCTGCGGCATGTCCCAGCCGCCGAAGTCGACCATGCGCGCGCCGAGGGCGACGTGGCGGTCGTACAGCGGCGTGCGGAGCGGCAACTAGTTCAGCGTGGGGTCGATCTCGGCGTCGCCGCCGGCTTCGTCGAGGTCGATCTCCGCGGGGTCGATGAAGGCGAGCAGCTCCTCGTCGTGGCGCCGGCGGGCCTCCTTGACCACGTTCGCGACGTAGCGGAGGCGGTCCAGCGTCCACTCGAGCTTCTCGGCGAGCTCCTTCTCCGTCGGCTCGCGCTCCAGGATCCTGCGGAGGATCACCTCGGTGCGGGCGTAGTCGTCCGCCGCCGCGACCAGGAGCTGGGCGTCGCGCACCGCAGCGGCCTCGGCCTCGATCGCATGCGAGAGCTGGATCGTGATCCGCTCTTCGGCGAAGGCGACGAAATCCGGCTCGCCGCTGCGCGTGAAGTCGCGGATCGCCGACAGGAGCCCGATCGAGCCCTCCTGGACCAGGTCGCCGATCGAAAGCGACTGCTGGCCCCGCGCCGCCGCCAGGCGCACGACGGTCGGCAGGTACGCGGCGACCAGGCGGTCCTGGCTCAGCTTGTCGCCATCGCCGGCCGCCTTCAGGAGGCGGGCCTGCTCGCCCTGCTGTAGCGGTTTCTGCGCGCCGGCCTCGCGAATCAGGTCGCGAAGGCCGCCGCTCTCGTCGACCATCCGCCCGATTCTACGCGCGGCCCTGAAAGCGCCCGGAAGCGCGAATGTTCCACGTTTTACATCGCGGTTCGTCGCAGAATCTGTCCGTGCGGTGGACCCGCGTCCTGAAGCTGGCCATCGCCGCCGCGGCGGTGCTGGCGCTGGCGCCGCTGCGCGCAGGGGCGGCCCAGCCCCACGTCGTCCAGGCCGACCTCACCGGCGACATCAACAACATCACCGAGGCGTACATCGCCACGGAGGTCGCTCGCGCCGAGTCGGAGCACGCCGACGCCCTGCTGGTCGTGCTGAACACGCCCGGCGGCATCTCGACCTCGATGGACGACATCGTCACCTCTCTCCTGAACTCGACCGTGCCCACGATCGTCTACGTGTACCCAAGCGGCGCTCGGGCGGCTTCGGCCGGCCTCTTCGTCGCCCAGTCGGCGGACATCGTGGCCATGGCGCCGGGGACCAACATCGGCTCGGCCCACCCGATCGACGCGAGCGGCGCCGACATCGGCGGCGATCTCGGCAAGAAGGTGCTCAACGACGCAGTGACCCGCGTGCGCCAGCTCGCCTCGATGCACGGCCGCAACGCGGACTGGGCGGCGCAGGCGGTGACCGACAGCGTGAACATCGACGCCGAGCAGGCGGTCTCGCTCCACGTCGCCGACCTCGAGGCGGCGGACATCCCGACGCTCCTGCGCCAGGTCGACGGCCGCACCGTGCCCCGCGCCTCCGGCGCCCTGACGTTCCACACGGCCGGCGCGTCCCTGGCCGACGAGCCGATGCCGTTCTGGCAGGTTTTCCTGACCGCCCTCATCGACCCGACGATCGCGGCGCTCCTCCTGCTGCTCGCCGCCTACGGGATCATCACCGAGCTCTCGCAGCCCGGCGCGATCCTCCCGGGCGTCGTCGGCGGCATCGCGGCGGTGCTGGCGGTCGTGTCGCTCGCCAACCTGCCCGTCAACATCGCCGGCGCCCTGATGCTCATCGTGGCGTTGGGCCTGTTCGTCGCCGACATCAAGGCCAACACCCACGGGATCCTCAGCGCCGGCGGGATCGTCGCCCTCGTCCTGGGCCTCGCCTTCCTCGTCAACACCGGCCCGATCGGGCTGGGCGTAAGCCCGATCCTGATCGCGCTCGCCGCTCTCGTCTCGTTCGTCTTCTTCGTATTGTTCGTGCGCCGGATCTGGGCCGCGAGGCTGCTGCCCGTGACGACCGGCTCCGAGGCCCTCCTCGGGGCCCGCGGCGAGGCGCGCGAGGAGATCGCCCCGGAGGGCATGGTCTTCGTGAAGGGCGCGCTCTGGCGCGCGGTCGCCGAGGGCGGCCCGATCCACGCTGGTTCAACAGTTCGAGTCACTGGGCGCAAGGGCCTGCAGCTGCAGGTGGCGGCCCAGGAGAATCCGCCACCACAGGAGAAGACCTAGATGGACGCCGCGCCGCTGATCGTCATCGCCGTCATCGTCGTTCTCGCGCTCGTCGTCCTGTTCTCGAGCCTGCGCATCGCCAACGAGTACGAGCGTGGCGTCGTCTTCCGCCTCGGCCGCCTGATCCCGCTCAAGGGCCCCGGCCTGTTCTTCATCATCCCGTTCGGCGTCGACCGGCTGGTCAAGATCGACCTGCGCACGATCACGCTGGAGGTGCCGCCGCAGGAGATCATCACCTCGGACAACGTCACCGCCAAGGTGAACGCGGTCATCTACTTCCAGGTCGTGGACGCCCAGCGGGCCGTGACCCAGGTCCTGAACTTCATCAACGCGACGTCGCAGATCGCTCAGACCACGCTGCGCGCGACCCTCGGCCAGTCCACCCTGGACGAGCTGCTCGGGGAGCGCGAGAAGATCAACCTGACGCTGCAGAAGATCATCGACGAGACCACCGAGCCCTGGGGCATCAAGGTCGCGGTGGTCGAGATCAAGGACGTGGAATTGCCCTCCACCATGCAGCGCGCGATGGCCAAGCAGGCCGAGGCCGAGCGCGAGAAGCGGGCGAAGATCATCAACGCCGACGGCGAGTTCCAGGCCGCGCAGACGCTGGCCAACGCCGCCCAGGTGATCGCCACCCAGCAGGGCGCTCTCCAGCTGCGGTTCCTGCAGACCCTCGTCGAGATCGGCGTCGAGAAGAACACCACGATCGTGCTTCCGATCCCGATCGAGCTCATCGCGCCGATCCTCGACGCGCGCGGGAAGTCGACCGCCGTGGCGACGCCGATCGCTCCGTCGGCGAAGCTTCCGGCTGAAGGATCGAAGTCGGGCTGATCGGGCACCCCTTCCTCGACGCCGGCGACGCGATCGTCCTCCTGTCGCCGCTGCCGACAATCGTGATCGCGAACGCCGCCGTGGGCCGGTCGTGGGCGCAGTACGCGGCCGCGGTCCTGGGCGGCCTGCTGGCGGGCGCGCTCTTCCTGTTCGGCGCCATCGACTACGCGAGCGGGCCCGGCCCCGGCCACAACGCGCCGGTCGTCGACTTCGCGATCATGGCGACCGCGTTCGCGGCCGCCGCGGTGGCCTCCCGGCCGGTGCGCGTGTGGGCCGCCCGGTTCATCCCGATCGACCCCGACCACCCGGTGCACGCGCTGGCGCTGTGCCTTGCAGTGATCCTCTTCGGCACCCAGGCCGCGTCGATCGCGTTCACCGACGTCCTGGCCGCCGAGCAGCGCGCGCCCGCGCTCTCGATCCCCGACCTGTTCACGCAGGAGCTGCCCTTCCTCGTGCTGGCGTTCGCGGGAGTCGGCCTCTGGATCAGGCGCGAGCTCGTCGCGTCCAGCACCCGGCTCGGGCTCGTGGCGCCCGCCTGGTGGCACATCGCCCTCGCGCTCGCCGCCGCCGGCGTGTTCTTCGCAGCGAGCCTCGGCGCCGACTCGCTCAGCCACCTGCTCACCCCCTCGGTCGCGGCCGAGGTCGATCGGACGACGCAGCACCTGTTCGGCGGCCTGATGGACAGCCCGGGCCTCATCGCGCTCGCGCTGCTGCCCGGCATCTGTGAGGACCTGCTCTTCCGCGGGGCACTCCAACCGCGGCTCGGCATTGTCGTGACGGCAGTGCTCTTCACGTCGATCCACGCCGAGTACGGCCTCTCGATCGACATCCCGACGATCTTTTTGATCGCGGTCGGCCTCGGCCTGATCCGGAAGTACGCGAACACGACCGCGAGCATCACGTGCCACGTCGCCTACAACCTCCTGGTCGGGTTCGGCCTGACCGGCACCGCGCTCTACGCCGGCATCGGCGTCGAGGCGGTGCTCGTGGCGGTCGTCGGGTACGCCTTCTGGGACCGCCGGCGCCGCCAATCCGCGGAGTCCGAAGCCGCAGCACAGCGGACCGGTGTGGGTTAGAATCTTCGCGCGTCCCTCCCCACGTTCCTGAAATGGCCCTAGATACTGAGTCTGCAACCCTGTCGGAGCCCAACATGTTGGGTTCGGCCCTACCGGTGCTCGCCGTCGTCAACCAGAAGGGCGGCGTCGGCAAGACGACGACCGCCATCAACCTCGGCGCCGCGCTCACCGAGCTCGGGCACCCGGTGCTCCTGATCGATCTCGACCCGCAGGCCAACTCGACGTCCGGCCTCGGCCTCAACCCCGCGCGGGCGCGGCTGACGACCTACCACGTGCTCATGGGCGAGGCGACCCTCGCCGAGGCGGAGCAGCCGACCAGCGTGAAGGGCATGCAGCTTGTCCCGTCGTCGATCGACCTCGCCGGCGCCGAGATCGAGCTCGCGTCGCTGCCCGAGCGCGAGACCCGGCTGCGCAGCGCGCTGCTCATGCCGCCTTCCGGAGTCGAGCTCGTGATCGTCGACTGCCCGCCCTCCCTCGGGCTCCTGACCCTCAACGCGCTGGCCGCGGCGACGCAGATGCTGATCCCCACGCAGTGCGAGTTCTTCGCCCTCGAGGGCCTGCGCCACCTCTACTACACACACCAGCTCGTGCGCTCGGGATTGAACCCGCGGCTCGAGGTCGGCGGCATTCTCATGACGCAATTTGACGCACGCACGACGCTCGCGTGGGACGTGCTCGCCGAGGTGCGCCGCTCGCACGCCGAAGACGTCCTCACGACGCTCATCCCGCGCAACGTGCGCATCAGCGAGGCGCCCAGCCACGGGAAGTCCGTGCTCGACTACGACCCCACCTGTCGCGGCGCGGTCGCGTACCGCGAGCTCGCGCGGGAATTGATCTCCAGGAGTGCAGCAACACGATGAAGCAGCTACGCCCACACGGCCTCGGTCGCGGCCTCGAAGCGTTGATCCCGATGTCGCGCGACGGCGCCGCGATGGTGCCGCAGATGATCGACGTCGATCAGATCCGTCCGTCGCGACAGCAGGTGCGCACGCGGTTCGACGCCGAGCCGCTCGGTGAGCTCGCGGACTCGATCCGCAAGCACGGCGTGCTGCAGCCGCTGCTCGTGCGCCGGCTCATGGATGGTTACGAGCTGATCGCCGGCGAGCGCCGGTGGCGCGCGGCGCGCATGGCCGGCCTCACCGCGGTGCCCGCCGTCGTGCGCAAGGACACGCAGAGCGACGAGTCGCTCGTGCTTGGGCTCATCGAAAACCTGCAGCGCGCTGACCTCGACGCCATCGAGGAGGCGCGCGGCCTCCAGCGGCTCACCGAGGAGTTTGGGTTGACGCACGAAGAGGTTGCGTCACGAATCGGCAAGAACCGCGTGTCCGTCACGCAGTCGCTCCGCCTGCTGACGGCGGCGCCCGCGGTGCAGAGTGCCGTCGGCGCAGGCGCGATTTCGGCGGGTCACGCGCGCGCGCTCATCGCGCTCGAGTCGACCGCCGCGCAGGAGCACGGCCTCAAGGTCGTGCTCGGACGCCGGCTGTCGGTGCGGCAGACCGAGAACTGGGTGCGCACGTACCGGCCGCGCAGGGTCGGCGCTCGGGGCGAATCGGCCGAGATGCGCGCGCTCGGTGCCGACATCGAGGCGACTCTCGGGCTGCCCGTGCGCTTCCGCGGCACAGGCGTGCGGGGGAAGATCGAGATCAGGTACTCCAGTCGGGAGGAGCTGGAACGGCTCTGCGCTAAGCTCAGTTCTTAACCCCGTGGCAGCGTCCCGCTCATCCGCCGCAGCAGGTGACTCCGCGCCTTCGACCTCGGCCTCACTGCTTCGCGAGCTGTTCGAGGTCGTCGTCCTGGCAGTCATCCTCTACTTCGGCATCAGCTTCGCGGTGCAGACCGTGCACGTCGAAGGCCTGTCGATGTTCGCGACGCTCGACAACAACGACTACCTGATCGCCGACAAGCTGAGCTACAGGGTCCACGGACCGCAGCGCGGCGACATCATCATCCTGAGACCGCCGACGCTCAGCAGCACCGACTACATCAAGCGCGTCATCGCGCTGCCGGGTGAGCGCCTGCTCATCCGCGACGCGCACGTGTACATCAACGGCCACGAGCTCATCGAGCCCTACCTGCCCGAGGCGTGGGTCACGAATACGAACTGGGGAGGCGCGAGCGGGGAACTCATACCTCCCAACGAGTACTTCGTCATGGGCGACAACCGGAACCGCTCGCAGGACTCGCGCGTCTTCGGGCCTATCGGCCGCGATCGCATCGACGGTCGCGCGTGGTTCCGCATCTGGCCGCTCAGCGGGTTCGGGAACATCTACCAGCAGATGCCTCACCTCGATACGAGCACGGTCTCGGTCGGCGCGCTGCCGGCCGCCTGATCAGTCGAGCAGGGCGAGGAACGCCGAGCTCTTCGCGAACGGGCCGATCACCGCGAGCTGAAGCGGCTCGCTGAGCAGGCGGGCCGCGACGCGGCGCACGTCGGCTGAAGTGACGGCGTCGACGGCCGCGACCTCGCGCTCCACGGTGCGGACCTCGCCCATGATCAGCTCCTGGTAGGTGAGCCAGAACGCGACGCCGTTCGTGGTCTCGAGCTCGAGCCGCAGGCGGCCCTTCGTGAACTCCTTCGCGCGGCCGAGCTCCTCCTCGTCGACGTCGCGCTCGACCAGCGCGCGCAGCTCCGCGACCGCGGCCTCGACCGCCTTCAGCGCGCGCGGCGGATCGACGCCGAGATAGATGCCGAGATAGCCGGTGTCGCGGTGCTTCTGCACGAAGCTGTGCACGTCGTACGCGAGCCCGAGCCGCTCGCGGATGTTGAGGAACAGCCGCGACGACATGCCCTCGCCGAGCAGCGTGTTCAGCAGGTCGAGCGCGTAGCGGTCAGGGTCGAGGTAGCTCTGCGCGCGCATGCCGAGGCAGACGTGCGCCTGCTCCGTGCGCCGCTTTCGCAGCAGCACGTTGGACTCCGTGATGGGTGCCGGCGAGACGTCCGGCGTCACGCCGTCGAGTTCCTCGGGCAACGCGAGCCGCGATGAGACCTCGTCCAGCACGACCGCCTCGTCGATCGACCCTGCCGCCCCCGCGACCAGATGCGGGAGCCGGTAGCGCGCGTTCGCGTGCTCGAGGATGTCGTCGCGCGTGAGCCGCGACACCGACTGCTCCGTGCCGGCGATGTCGCGCCCGAGCGCGTGGCCAGGCCACATCAGCTCCTCGAAGAGGTTCTGCACGTAATCGCGGGGCTCGTCCTGGTACATGCGCAGCTCCTCGAGGATCACGACGCGTTCGCGCTCGATGTCCTCCGGCGTGACCTTCGAGTTCGTGACGATGTCGAGGAGGACGTCGATTCCGACCTCGAGGTGCTCGGCGGGGACGCGCGCCCAGTAGGCAGTCAGCTCCTTGTCGGTCGACGCGTTGATGAAGCCGCCGATCGACTCGATCGCCGTGGCGACCTCCTTCGACGTCGGCCGCGACGGCGTGCCCTTGAAGTAGAGGTGCTCGATGAAGTGCGATACGCCCGCGAGACGCTCGTCCTCCTGACGGGAACCTCCGGCGAAGAGCAGGACGAGGCTCGCCGAAAGCCGCTCGGGCATCGCCGAGGTGACGAGCCTTGCGCCTCCCTTGAGCCGATGGATCGAATGCGGGGAGGCCATGGCAAGAAGTTAGTTGAGCGAGCGTCCCTCCTGCAGCGCCCCGAGCGCGGCGTAGAGCGTCATCGCGACGAAGTCGGCCGGCATGCCGTCGGACGTCGCGTCGAGCGCCTCGCCGAGATACTTGCGCACCATCGGGACGGCCGCGGTCTCCGGGAGCTCGAGGCAGTCGCGGATCGCCTCGGCGATCTCGGTCGGCGTGATCTCCTCGTCGCCGGCTCCGTCCGCCGCGGCGTTCACGGTCGCGATCGCCTTGCGGATCTGGTCGGCCGCCGACACCCGGCTCGGCCTCTTACTCGGCGGCCTTGCGCGGACCGACGACGACGCGGCGGTCGGGCTCCTCGCCGATGCTCGAGCTCGACACGTCAGGGTCGCCCTCTAGCGCGAGGTGGATCGCGCGGCGCTCGAACGCCTGCATCGCGTCGAGCGTGATCGCGTCGCCGGTCATCTTCACCTGGCGCGCGGCGCGCAGCGCGATCTCGCGCACGGTGTGCTCGCGGCGCTGGCGGTAGCGCTCGACGTCGACGATCACGCGCTCGCCCTCGTCGAGGTACTTGCCGACCATCACGTTGGTCACCGACTGCAGCGCGCGCAGCGTCTCGCCGCGCCAGCCGATCAGCGCGCCGAGGTCGCGACCCGTGATGTCCAGCGTGATCGGGTCGCTGCCGGCTCGCACCTGCACCTGCGCGCGGACGCCCATGTGCTTGAGCAGCCCGTCGAGCAGCGAGCGCACGGTCTCCGCCTTGCCGTCGGCCTGCGGCATCGTGCTCGCCGCCTGCGCGGCGACGGGGTCGATGACCGTCACCTCGACGACGGTCTCGGTCGGGTTCTCGGTGATGACCTTCACGTCCACGTTGCGGCGCGTCTCACCGAGCTCGATCAGGGCGGCGTCGACCGCCTCGTCCAGGGTGCGGCCGCGACCTTCTGCAGATCTCATCCCGTCTTTTCCTCACGTTGCGATCTCAAGTTGTTCCGCTTCTTCGGCTTCTGGCTCTGCGCGCCGCCATTCGTAGGCCGCTTTCCCGGAAGGTCCGGCTTGGCCGAACCAGGCGGCGGTCCAGTGCTTTTCGGCGGTATCTCCGGCAGCTTCGCGCCGCCGCCGCCGGGCCTCAAATTCCCCCAGCCGACCACGAAACTCTGCTGAATGATACTGACGCAGTTCCCGACGAACCAGTAGAGGGAGAGGCCCGCCGGGACCGAGAGCGCGAAGAACCCGATCATCAGCGGGGAGAGGAAGACCATCATCCGCTGCGTCTGCTGCATCTGGGCCTCCTGGTCGGTCGGGTTCAGCGGCGGAGGCTGCTGCAGCATCTTGGTCTGCACGAACGTGGTCGCCGCCGCGAGCAGCGGGAAGACCAGGAACGCGATCTCGGGGATCGGCGCGCCGGCGATCAGGTGCGTCTGGTTCGGGATCGCCATCAAGTTCGGGACGAAGAGGAAGTGCTGCGCGCCGACGTGCGCGCCGCGGAAGACGTAGTAGAGGGCGTAGAGGACCGGCAACTGCACGACGAGCGGTAGGCAGCCGATCAGGCCGCCCATCGGGTTGACGCCGTGCTCCTGGTAGAGCTTCATCATCTCGGCGTTCAGCTTCTGCGGCTCCTTCTTGAACTTCTTCCGCAGCTCGGCGACCTGCGGCGCGAGCTTGCGCTGCTCGGCCATCGTCTTCCGAGACGTGACGAGCTGGAACTGCTGCAGAGGCGCAAGCAGCAGCCGGATGATGATCGTGACGATGATGATGGCGACGCCGTAGGCGCCGATCGCCTCGACCACCGGCATGCCGTTGATGGCGGCATAGATGTGGTCGAGCAGCCAGGTCAGGCTCTGCCCGAAGATCGCCCACCACAGGTCGCGGATGGGCGCGAGGAACTGGAAGAAGTTGCCCAGCTAGCTCACTCCCCGGCCATCGCGATCAAGGAACGGGATCGTACCCTCCAGCCGCGAACGGGTTGCACCGCGCGATGCGCACGGCGCCCATCCAACCCCCGCGCAGCCACCCGTACCGTTCGACGGCTTCGTAGGTGTAGTGCGAGCACGAGGGGTAGTAGCGGCATGAGGGCGGAAAGATCTTGGAGAAGGTCATCTGGTATCCGCGAATGAGGACGAGGAAGGCGCGCGTCATGACTCCGAGGGGCTGTTGCTGAGCCGGAGAGCCGCCTGTTCGGTCTCCTCCACAAGTTCGGCGAACCGCAGCTTCAGCGCCGCGGGCCGGGCGATCAGGACCACGTCATATCGTATTCCCCCCCGGCCGGGCCCTGAACCAGCTTTGACCAGGTGCAGCCGGGCGAGCTCGCGCACCCGCCGGCGGGCGCGGTTGCGGTCGACGGCGGACCTGAACTGCTTGCTCGTCGTGACCCCGATCCGGCCCTCGTCGCGCCGCGTGGCGACGGCGAGGACGACCAGCCCGCGACCGCTGTAGACGCGCCTGCCTTTGAGCGCAGCCGCGAACTCGGGCTTGCGGCGAAGGCGAAACTTCCGCTTCATTGCAGGGCGCCGGCGCGGCCCGAAGCGGCTAGGGGGTGAGGCGCTGGCGGCCCTTGCGGCGGCGGCTCTGGATCACGCGCGCACCACCACGGGAGCTCATGCGGCGGAGAAAGCCGTGGACGCGGCGGCGGTAGCGCTTCTTGGGTTGGAACGTTCGCTTCATGGGACCGCGGTAGTGTACCGAACGGAAGTCGCGCCGCTTGTGATACCGGCTGTGTAACGTCTTCAACGCTCTGGAATGCCTTGCCGCAGCGCCGGTCGAGTGCTACGATCCACCGCCGGAAGCAACGTAGGGGGCGCCACAGTCGCGACCGAGTACGTGTCGAAGCAACGAGTTGCAGCAACCGTTCCAGCAGCGTAGTAGCGAAAGCTAACAGCACCGCTTCCACATTAGTTTAGGATCGGATCCGGGATTTCCTACCCGCTCAGGCCTTGAGCCTGTGGAAATCCCGGCCGATCTTTTCCACAGCACACTGGGAGGCGGAACTGGTCAGGCAGAGGTCTTCATTCGAACGTGCGCCCTCGTCCGGGGACGACGCCGCGGCCTGCAGCCGGTAGTCCGGCTCAACTCGTGACCCCCATCCTGACCCCAGCTTTTCCACAGCATTTCCAGAACGTTGGGGTCCCATTCCATGGCAGGGGAGGCGCGCGGTGAACCAAGACCAGATCTGGTCGCAGGTGCAGGAGGAGCTGAGGTTTCAGCTCGCCAAGCGCACCTATGACATGTGGCTGAAGAACACGTCAGTGGTGGAGGCGGACGGCAGCATCTTCCGGATCGGCGTCCCGAGCAAGCTCGCCAAGGACTGGCTCGAGGACCGTTTCTCGGGGCTGATCCAGGAGACGCTGCAGGCCGTCACCGGCGCCGAGGTCGACATCGACTTCGTCATCTCGCCGAGCGGGCACCGACCCCCGCTGCTGACCGACGACGGCGCGCCCGACCGCGAGCCGAACGGCGTCCACGACAACGGGCACGAGAACGGCCACGACAACGGCGCCGACGCCCACGTCATCGAGCCGATCGTCTCCTCCGACCTCAACGCGCGGTTCAAGTTCTCGTCGTTCGTCGTCGGCCACAACTCGCAGTTCGCTCACGCGGCGGCGAAGGCCGTCGCCGAGGCGCCGGGCGACAGCTACAACCCGCTGTTCCTGTACGGCGGCGTGGGCCTGGGCAAGACGCACCTCATGCACGCGATCGGGCACGAGGTGCACGACCGCTTCCCACGCAAGCGCGTCGTCTACCTGACGTCCGAGCAGTTCACCAACGAGGTGATCAGCTCGATCGCGACCGCGCGCATGGGCGAGTTCCGCCACAAGTACCGCACCGTCGACGTGCTGCTCATCGACGACGTGCAGTTCCTCGCCGGCAAGGACCGCACGAAGGAGGAGTTCTTCCACACCTTCAATGCGCTGCACGAGATCAACAAGCAGATCGTCATCTCGTCCGACCGGCCGCCGAAGGAGATACCGACGCTCGAGGACCGGCTGCGCTCGCGGTTCGAGTGGGGGCTGATCGCAGACATCCAGTCGCCTGACTTCGAGACCCGGCTCGCGATCCTGCACTCCAAGCTCGGCCACAACGCGAACCTCGTCCCCGAGGACGTGCTCAACTTCATCGCTCACAAGGTGCAGCGCAACATCCGCGAGCTCGAGGGCGCGCTGACCCGCGTGCAGGCCTTCGCCGCCGTACATCAGCGCCCCGTCGACACGGACGAGGCGGCGCGACTCCTGTCCGACATCATCCCCGCCGGCACGCGCAAGCCGATCAACGTCGAGCGAATCCAGTCGCTGGTCGCCGACTTCTACAACGTGACCCTCGACGACATGAAGGGGAAGCGGCGCGACAAGCACATCGTCTTCCCGCGCCAGGTCGCGATGTTCCTGGTCCGCGAGGAGACGCCGTCGTCGCTGCCGGCGATCGGCAAGGCGTTCGGCGGTCGCGACCACACGACCGCGCTGCACTCGATCGAGAAGATCGCCAACGAGCTGAAGGAGGACGAGCGGTTGCGCTACGAGGTGCAGGCCATTCGCGAGCGGTTGTACGCCGAGTGATGAAGCTTTCCACATCTTTCTCAGTCGCGGTCGGGAAAGCCGTGGGACTGTCAGCCCGGCGCCGGATGTTCCCCACCGTGACCACAGCCCCGAGCCGGCTATCAGCGAGTTACGCGCCGGTTATCCCCGACGTGCCGCGATCTGTAAACGATCGCTATGTCCACACTGCCCACAGCCCTTACTGTTATCCGTTACGAGCTAGATCAATCACCCAGACCGATACCAACGGGGGACAACTAACGTGAGTGCCAAAGCCATAGCCACGCAGATGCGCGTCTCATGCAGACCTTCAGTCCTGGGTCAGGCGCTGCAGGTGGTATCGAGAGCGATCTCGTCACGCACGACGCTGCCGATCCTCAACAACATCCTGATCGAGACGACCGCCGACGGGCTCGCCCTCAGCGCGACAAACCTCGAGATCGGCATTCGCAAGGTTGTCCCGGCCGAGGTGATGACCGAGGGCAGCACGACCGCCCCCGCGCGGCTGCTCACCGATTTCGTGGGCACGCTTCCGGACGCCGACCTCGAGATGACGCTCGACGGTGCGACGCAATCGCTTGGGCTGCGCTGCGCGCGCTTCGACACCCACATCAAGTGCATCGAGGCCGAGGAGTTTCCGCCCGGACCGCGACCGGACGAGGGCGACCGGCTGGAGGTGCCGCTGGACGAGCTCATCCGCGCCGTCGAGCAGACGCAGATGGCGGCGTCGACCGACGAGGCGCGACCCGTGCTGACCGGTGTGCTCGTGCAGGTGCAGGGAGGCAACCTGACGCTCGCCGCCACCGACGGTCACCGCCTGGCGGTGCGCAAGCTGCCGGCGAACGGCGCCGGCGACCTCGAGGCGAGCCTCATCGTTCCGGCCCGCGCGCTCGCAGAGCTGGCGCGGGTTTTGAAGGGCGAGCCGGGCCGGGTCGAGATGATCATCTCGAAGGCCCGCAACCAGATCTTCTTCAGGGCGGGTAGCTCGGAGCTGACCTCGAGACTGATCGACGGAAAGTATCCAAACTACGCACAGGTTATCCCCAGCAAGAGCTCCACCACCGTGAAGGTCGCCACCTCGGAGCTCACGCAGACGGTGCGCGCGGTGTCGTTGTTTGCGCGGGACAGCGCCAACGTCATCCGCGTCAAGGCGCAGGCGGGCACCCTGGTCCTGTCGGCCACGACCAACGAGGTGGGCGACAGCCGCGCCGAGATGCCGGCCGACGTCGACGGCTCCGAGATCCAGATCGCGTTCAATGCCCGCTACGTCCTCGACGCCCTGGGGGTGATCGGCGAAGACGAGGTCGAGCTCCTCTTCGACGGCCCGCTCAGCCCGGGGCTGCTGCGCCCGCCGGGCAAGGAGCACTACCTGTACGTGATCATGCCTGTGCGGGTGGCCATGTCCTGAGCTCCGTATGGAGCTCAGGCGGCTGGAGCTGAGGAACCACCGGAACTACCGGCACCTGGAGCTCGTCCCGGGCGCAAGCGTGAACGTGTTCATCGGACCGAACGGGCAGGGCAAAACCAACCTGCTCGAGGCGGTGGCGATGCTGGCGCTCTCGTCCTCGCCCCGGGCGCGCCGCGACGTCGAGCTCGTCGGGCCGGTCGGCCCCGGATCGCGCATCGCGGCCACCGTCACCGCCCACGGCCGAGACCTGGAGGTCGCGATCGCGCTGGACGTCGAGGGCGAGCGAGCGAAGCGAGCGATCGAGGTCAACGGTGTCCGCCGGCGCGGCATCGACCTGCCGGGCAACTTCCGGGTGACGCTGTTCTGGCCCGACGACCTCGGCCTGGTCAAGGCCGGCCCCGACCTGCGCCGGCGGTTCCTCAACCAGATGCTGGTGCAGATCGAGCCGGGCTACGCGCGCGCGCTCGCTGCGCTGCGCCGGGTCCTCGAGCAGCGCAACAGCCTGCTCAAGCGTGTCGCCGCCGGCGAGGAGCGCGGGGACGCGCTGGCGGTGTGGGATGCCGAGCTCGTCCGGTATGGGTCGGAGATCGCGACCGCAAGGGCCAGGGCGGTCGACGAGCTGCGGCCGGCGGCGGCCCGCGCGCACGCCGAGATCGCGGACGGAGAGATCCTCGACATCGCGTATTCGGGGCCACCCGACGACTTTGCGGATGCTGTGCAAAAGTCGCTTACCGACGACCTGCGCAGAGGCGTCACGACGGTCGGCCCTCATCACGACGACGTGGCGATCTCGCTGGGCGGCCGGGACGCCAGGAGCTACGCCTCCCAGGGCCAGCAGCGCACGGCGGTCGTGAGCCTGAAGCTGGCCGAGGCCGAACTGGTCGCCACCCGAACCGGCGAACGGCCCGTGCTCTTGCTCGATGACGTGCTTTCCGAGCTTGACGGCGAGCGCCGGGCCGCCCTGCTGCGCCGAGTCGGCGAAGGCGGACAGGTGATCATCACATCGGCCGAGGCGGGCCCGTTTCCGCCCGATCTGATCTCGGAAGCCCGGGTCTGGACGGTCGATTCGGGGAGGATCGAGCCCTGTGGATAAGCTGGGCAATATCCTGCCGCGCGTGCTGCGCCGGCAGCCCGGCGGCGCGCGCCTGCTGGGCGGCCAGGTGGCGGTCGCGTTTCGCACGATGATCGGGCCGGAACCGGCGGCGCTATGCGACGCGGTCGAGCTGAAGTCGGGCGTCCTGCTCGTCACGACGTCGAGCCCGGCGCTGGCGCACCAGCTGCGCCTGGACGCCGAGACGGTGCTGCGCCGGCTCAACGACCTCAACCTCGGGCGCAAGGTCACGACCCTTCGGGTGCGCGTCGGGAGGGGAACCCCGTCGTGAGGCCCCGGCTCGCCGCCGAGCAACGCGCAGCCGCCGCGACCGAGGGCCCGGTCCGCGTGGTCGCCGGCGCAGGGACCGGGAAGACGGCGGTCATCGCCGAGCGCTACCGCCGCCTCGTCGCGGCGGGCGTCGACCCCGCGTCAATCCTGGTGCTCACCTTCACCGACCGAGCGGCCGCGGAGATGCGGCAGCGCATCGAGGACCTGATCGGCCGCGACGCGCCCGCGGTTGGAACCGTTCACTCGCTCGCCTTCGGCTGGCTCCGGGCCGACGGCCGCCGCGTCGGGGTGCCACAGCGGTTCCGCATTCTCGCGGGCGCCGAGCGCTGGATCCTCGCGCGCGAGCTCATGTGGCAGCTCGGCGACGCCGCGCTGACCGGCGACGAGCGGCCGGACGACCTGGTCGCGCCGGTGCTCGGAATGCTCGAGCGTCTGAAGCAGGAGCTCGTCCCGTTGGGCAAGCTCGAGGAGTGGGCGCGCGACGCCGAGGACCGCGAGCGCGCCGACCTGATGCTCGCGTGCGTCCGCCTTTTCGAGGCCTACGAGCGCGAGTGCCGGCAGAAGGCGCTGCTCGACTTCGACGACCTGCTCGCGAGGTCGGTCGAGATGCTGGCGCAGCACCCGGACCTCGTCGCGCAGTATCGGCGCCGCTTCGCGCACGTGCTCGTCGACGAGTACCAGGACCTCAACCTGGCGCAGGAGCGGCTGGTCGAGCTGATCGCGCACGGCGGCAAGCCGTTCATCGTCGGCGACGACGACCAGAGCATCTACCGGTTTCGCGGCGCGTCGCGTGCGAGCCTGGAGCGCTTCGTCTCGCGGTTCGCCGGCGCAAAGACGATCGCGCTCGGGCGCAACCACCGCAGCTCGCGCCGAATCGTCGTTGCTGCGGCGGCGCTGGTCGGCAACAACTCCGAGCGCCTCGCCAAGGACCTCGTGTCCAGCCGTCAGGGGCCGAAGGTCGAGCTGTGGTCGTGCGGCGACGCGGCCGCGGAGGCGTCGGCAATCGCGAGCGAGGCGCGGGCGCTGATCGAAAGCGGCATCGCCGCATCCCGTATCGCGGTGCTCTGCCGGACCAACGCGATCGCGCGGCCGATCGCCGAAGCGCTGGCGGCGGCCGGCCTGCCTCACGTGGTCGTAGGCGGGCAGGGCCTGCTCGATCGCCCCGAGATCCGCGACGTCATCGCGCTGCTGCGCGTGCTTCGCGACCCCGACGACCAGGTCGCGATGTACCGAGTCCGCCATCGGACGCCAGCGACGGCTCTGCACGTGAGCGAGCTGCATGCGCTCGCCGGCACCGCCGACGTGCGCGACCTGTTCTTCGAGCTCATGAACCGGACGCGGTACCTCGATGGGGCGTCCGTCCAGGCGGCCGCCAACGTCGGTCGCTTCGCGGAGGTCGTCGCGGAGTTCTGCGAGTCGCGCTCCGACCACTCGCTTGCAGCGTTCATGGCGCACCTCGAGCTCGTGCTGCTGTCGGGCGAGGACGAGTCGCCGGCCGAGGTCGATTCGCCGGGCGACGGCATCTTCGTGATGACGATCCACCAGGCCAAGGGCCTGGAGTTCGACGCGGTGTTCGTGCCGGCGCTCGTCGAGGGCAGGCTGCCGCAGTCGGGGCGCGCGCAGCGCTTCGAGCTGCCGCCCGAGGTGCTCGAGCCGCGGGTGCGCGGGCGCGAGGACGTCATCGCGGAGGAGAGGCGGCTGCTGTACGTCGCCATGACGCGGGCGCGGTCGCGGCTGTACCTGACGCGCGCCGAGCACTACGAGGGCGGGAGGCGCTGGCGGGCGTCGCGCTTCCTGGACGAGGTGCGCGGGCCGGGGGACATTTTCACCGAGCGCTCTTTCGCCGCTACACCACAACCCCGCCCTAGCCCTCCCGCGCATTCGCGGGGGAGGGAACGCGCGGACCTCGTTCTCTCCTACTCATCAATACAGGCCTACATCGATTGCCCCAGGCAGTACTGGTTTCGCTACGACGAGCGCCTGCCCGCGGAACAGAGCGCGGAGGCGGTGCAGGGCGTCATCCTGCACGAGGTCCTCCGCCGCGCCGGCGACGAGCGGCGCCGTGGACAGTCACTCAACGCGGAGCGTCTGCGCGAGCTCCACGAAGAGGTGTGGTCCGAGACGCGCTTTCCCGACGAGCGCCGAGCCCCGACCTTCCGCCGCAACGGTCTCGCGCAGCTCGAGGCGTTTCTCGCCGCGGGCGGGTTCGACATCGCGCCCGAGCACCTCGAGCGCGAGTTCAGCGCGCAGGTCGACGGCTTCACGCTCCACGGGATCATCGACCGCGTCGACCACCCGGCCGGCGGAGCGTGGTCGATCGTCGACTACAAGACGGGCCGTCCGATCGCGCGCAAGCGGCGCGACCTCCAGGTCGCGCTCTACGCGCTCGGCGCCGAAGCCGCGCTCGAGCTCAAGGACCCTCACCTCGAAGTCGTCTATCTGGCCAGCGGTTCACGCGTGCAGGTCGAGGGCACGCCCTCCCTGCTCGCCGAGACGCGGCGCATCAGCATCGAAACCGCGGACGCGATCCGCGCCGGCCGCTTCGAGCCGCAGCCCGAGCGGCGGAAGTGCCGGCTCTGCCCCTACCGGCTCGCTTGCGCCGAGGCCTTGTAGAGGTCGGCGAGCAGCAGGCACTCGCGTGCGATGTCCGACGATGCATACGGCCGCGACAGCTCGCGCGCGCGCTGCGACATCTTCTGCCACGTCGGCCCGCCTTCGGCGAGCACACGGACTTCGTCGAAGATCTGGTTCACGTGCGGCGCGTAGACGCCGAAGCCCGCCTCGACCACGAAGTCGACGTTCGGTGATTCCTGGCCCGGCAGGTAGCTCGTGATGATCACCGGCAGCCCGCTGGCCAGCGCCTCGGCGATCGCCCCGGGTCCGGCCTTCGTGACCACGACGTCGCAGGCGCGCATGAGCTCGGGCATGTTGTCGACGAAACCGAGGACGAGCGTCGGCGTCGCGAATTCCTCCTCGTCGAGCCTGCGCCGCACCTTCTCGTTCTTGCCGCAGACCGCGATCACCTGCCACTGATGCGCCTCCTCGCTGAGGACGCGCACCTGGTTCATGAGCCCGCCCACACCCGCGGCGCCGCCCATGACGAGTACCGTGAAGCGCGCCTCCTCGAGCCCGAACCGCCGGCGCAGCGCGTGCTTCTCGCCCGGCGCCGGTGGCCGGAAGCGGAGATCAACCGGCAGGCCGAGCAGCTTGATCCGCTCCGCCGGCACACGCCGGCGCAGCGCGACCCGGCGCGCGTCCTCGGTGGGCGCGACGACCAGGTCGGCGTGGCTGAACGTCCATCCGCGGTGGAAGTCGACGAGGTCCGTGATCACCGTCATCAGCCCTCGCGGCCGCCCGCTGCGCTGGATCGCCTGGTGGCTGATGTGGTTCAGCAGCGGATGCACCGAGAGGATCACGTCGGGGTCGTTCTCGCGGATCAGCTGGCCGACCACCTTGCGCACGCCCGGGCCGAACACGGCCCGGATGGCCGCGAACGTCGGCTTGGTGTTGCTCGCGTGGTACACCGCGCCCCACGCCGGCCGCGAGCGCCGGATCACCGGCGAATAGAGGGACGCGAGCCGGCGGACGATCATCGGCCCCTCGCCGATGAGTGGATCGGCCGCGGTGACGTGGCACGTCGGGTCGAGCTGCTTGAGCGCGTCCGTGAGCGCCCCGGCCGCGGCGCGGTGGCCGCCACCCGTGTCGCTGAACAGGATCAGGACGCGCGGCGCCCCGCCGGCGGGAGTCGGTGCAGGAAGCCGCCTGCCGGGCGGCCGCGGGGCCGGCCCCGGAGGGGGGTCGGCTACCTCTGCCGTCGGGCGGCCGCCCGGCGGGCGATCCAGCGCATGTTGTACTGCGCGAGCAGGTAGGTGATGAAGAGCATCCCGAGGATGGCGATCCCGACCCACGTCATCGTCCGCTTCGCGAGCTCGTTCGCGGTCAGCGGCGGGGAGCCCTCCTTGTTCTGCTGGATGATGAACGCGGCGAGGTTCTTGATGTCATCGGCCGTGAGCGACGTCGAACCGCCCATCGGCGGCATGTCGGTCTGGCGCGGGTCGCCGGGCTGGTGCTTGCGGCCGTTGGTGATGATGTCGATCAGGTAGCTCGGGTCGAGGTTGTTCGCGACGCCCGGCATCTTCTCGATCGGGTTCAGGGCGGGTCCGACGCCGCCTTCGAGGCTCGCGCCGTGGCAGGCCGTGCAGCCGGCCGAGCTGAAAGTCGCCTGGCCCTTCGTCGGGTCGCCCGGCAGCGCCGAACCCGAGGCGGACGCAGACGGCGAGGGCGACGCGTCGGCCAGGGTCGAGATCCCGGTCAGGAGCAGGATGCCCGGAATCGCCAGCGCGACCAGGCCGTACTGCCGCAGGATCCGGTTGAGCCGCATCTCGGCTCATTCTATCCAGGGCACTCCCGGCGGGCGGCTGCGGGAATACCGCGCCGCGTCGTAGGTTTAGCAATCTTGATGGGGTCCTGTTCGCCGGTCTCGGGATCGGGGTTCTGCTGCGTCTCTCGACGCTGGCTCGATGCGAGATCGGCATACCGTGGCTGAGGTCACCCGGCTGACCTCCAACCGTGATGCGCAGATGCGCATCGCGGTCATATCCATGCACACCTCCCCGACGGCCCCGCTGGGCCAGAGCGCCAACGGCGGCCTCAACGTCTACGTCCGCGAGATCTGCTCCGCCTTCAGCGACCGCGGCATCGCCACCGACGTCTTCACCCGGGTCCAGTCTCCCGACGACCCGAAGATCGAGAATCTCGCCCCCCTCTCTCGCGTCATCTATCTGCCGGCCGGCCGCGGGCTGGACAAGTACGAGCTGTTCAACGAGGTCCCCCGCTTTGCCGAGCGCGTGCGGTCGTTCGCCCGCTCCGAGGGCGCCGAGTACGACCTCCTGTTCTCGCACTACTGGCTCTCCGGCGAGGTCGCGTGCCTCCTTCGTCCCGAGCTCGCGCCGGCCTGGGCGCACATCGCGCACACGCTCGGACTGGTCAAGAACAAGCGCCTCGCGTCGGGCGCGCGCCCGGAGCCGGCGGCGCGGATCATGGTCGAGGGTCAGCTCGCGCACGAGGCGGACCTCCTCGTCGCGTCGACCGCGGACGAGCGCGAGGAGCTGATCGAGGGCTACGGGGCCGATGCCTCGCGGGTGGCGGTCGTCGCGCCCGGCGTCGACCTCTCGACGTTCCGGCCGATCGACCGCCTCGAGGCCCGCCGCAAGATCGGCGCCGGCACCGCGCCGCTCCTGCTGTTCGTGGGCCGGCTCGAGAGGCTGAAGGGCGTCGACATCGCGATCCGCGC
>Ga0070741_10002168_pt1 | contig 54472 bp, 49 predicted proteins | sample Coa_R1_4_FD_66440 | JGI IMG/M metagenome (GOLD analysis project Ga0070741, IMG submission 66440) | Surface soil microbial communities from Centralia Pennsylvania, which are recovering from an underground coalmine fire - Coalmine... | ecosystem: Environmental > Terrestrial > Soil > Unclassified ... | reverse complement strand
GACCGGATTGTCGCCGCCGCGCGTGCATTGCGCGTAGATCTGCCTGACGCGCCGGGTGCGCAGATGGGCCCGATCGCCTCCTTCGCGCATCGCGACAAGATCGAGACCATGGTGGCGCAAGCGCGCGGGACCGGTGCGGACATCGTGACCGGTGGCGAACGTCCGCGCTTCGGGAGACTCGAGCGCGGTGCCTTCTATCTTCCTACTGTCATCGCCGGCATCGACAATCGCGCACCGATCGCGCAGCAAGAAGTCTTTGGGCCGGTGCTGTGCGTGCTGCCTTTCGACGACGAGGACGAACTCATCGCGCAAGCGAACGATACGGTATACGGCTTGGCGGCCGGCATCTGGACGGGTGACTACCAACGGGCGTGGCGGGTCGCGCGTGCCCTGGAGGCCGGCACGGTCTGGATCAACACCTATAAGCAGTTGTCGATCTCCACGCCGTTCGGTGGCTTCAAGCAAAGCGGTATCGGGCGCGAGAAGGGCATCGGCGGGGTGAGGCTGTACCAGCAAGCGAAGAGCATTTACCTGGGCATGGAGGAGGGCTGAGCGCGACATCTTGACCGAATAGAGATGTAGAGATGTAAGGACGACCGTATGAGAATCGCATTTATCGGACTGGGCGTGATGGGCGAGCCGATGTGCCGCAACCTCGCGCTGAATTCGGGTGCCCAGGTGAGCGGCTTCGACCGCGATCCCGCGCCGCTCGCGCGTCTCGCCTCCGCTGGCGTGCTTGCGACGTACACGCTATCCGATGCCGTGCGTGGCGCCGACGTCGTCTTCCTGTCGCTACCGTCCGGTGAAGGGGTGGAAGCGCTGGCGCACGCACCTGATGGCTTGCTCGCGTGCGTCGAGCGCGGCCAGACGGTGATCGACACCGGCACCTCGCCGGTAGATCTCACCCGGACCCTCGCACAGGAATTCAGCGCACGCGGCACCATCTTCATCGATGCGCCGGTGGCCCGCACCCGCGCGGCGGCGGAAGCCGGGACCTTGTCGGTCATGGTCGGCGCCACCGCGGAAGTGTTCGAGCGCATCCGTCCGCTGCTGGCCTGCATCGCCACCGAGATCACGCATTGTGGCGGTGTCGGCTGCGGTCAGGTGGTAAAGATCATGAACAATATGGTGCTGTTCGAGACCGTCGCCGCGCTTGCGGAGGCGAAGGCGATCGCCTCGCGTGCCGGTGTCGATCCTAAAGTATTGTTCGAGACGCTTTCGCGCGGCTCGGCAGACAGCTTTGCCTTACGCAATCACGGCATGAAGGCGATGTTGTCGGGCGAGTTTCCGCTGCGAGCGTTCTCGGTCGATTACGCACGCAAGGACTTGCGCTATGCGCTGAAGCTGGCGCAAGAGACCGGCGTGGACGCGGCCGGCGCGCGCATGGTGGAGGCGTATTTCGAGCGCGCGAGGACAGCGGGTTTCAGCGAGCAGTACTGGCCGGTGATCGAGCGCGTGATCGCGGAGCATGACTGAGAGTCGCGCTTGGCTTCACTCCGGCTTGAGGTCGAGTTCCTTGACGACCTTGCGGTAGCGTTCCGACTCTTGCTGCAGGAAAGTGCCGAGCTGCGCCGGTGTGCGAGGGTCGACTTCCGCCCCGGTCGCTTCGTAATTCGCACGTACTTGCGGCGTCGCGATCGCGGCTTTGAATGCCTGGTGCAGGTGCTCCACCAGCCCGGGAGGCGTTCCTGCCGGCGCGAAGACCATCGCCCATGTGTCCAGCACGTAGTCCGGGTAAGTCTCAGCAATGGTCGGGACGGCCGGAAAGACTGGCGCGCGCTTGCTGCTGGTGACCGCGAGCGCACGCAGTTTACCCGCGCGCACCTGCGACATTGCCGTCGGATAGCCGCTCATCATCAGTGAGATGCGCCCGCCGATCAGATCGGTCATGGCCTGCGCGTCGCCTCTGTAGGGGACATGCACGATGCGGATGCCCGCGGTGCGCAAGAACAGCTCCATCGCCAGATGCGGCAGGCTGCCAGTGCCGCTGGAGCCGTAATTGAGCGTGTGTTGCTGTTTTGAGGCTGCGACCAGCTCTTTGAGCGAAGTGACGTTGATTTGGGGATGGGCCAAGATAACCATGCCGCTCGAATACGCTCCGATGACGGGCATCAGATCGCGCAGCGGTTCGTAGCCGAGGTTGCCATAGACGTGCGGCGCAATGACATGGCTGTTGTTGGTCATCATCAGCGTGGCGCCGTCCGGCTTGGACTTCGCGACATAGGCAGCCCCGATCGTGCCGCCGGCGCCCGGGCGATTCTCGACGATGACGCGTTTGCCCAAGCGCTGCCCCAGCGCGTCGGCGATGACACGGCAGCGGGCATCGAGGCTGCTGCCCGCAACGAGCGGCACCACGATCCGGATCTGGGAAGGCAACTGCTGTGCGAATGCCGAGGTGGTCGTCATCAAGCCGACCACCAAGGTCAACAGCCATCGTCGCATCATCTCCTCCTCTGCCTGCTGCTTGGTTGCCTACAGCATAGCCTTTCGGCCGACAATGGGCTGGATGAGGCTTGGGAAACATGATCCCAGCCCCGGCCCTCCTCGCGAAGAAAAAGGAGGTCGCGAGCGCTAGGTGTTGCCGTTCATCAAAACAAACGGGCCGCGGACGCGACCCGTTGTTCGCCGCAATTGCAGTTGAGCGGATCAGGCTGCGAGCTTCTTTTTCTGCTGCGCGGCCCTGGCGTGCAATTGGGCGTATGCGCCGTGGGCGGCCGCTTCGGCATCGCCCACGTGAATCGGTAAGCCCATGTCGGAGAGCACCGAACCGAGCGCCGATAGGCACAGCATCACGTTCTCCGGCTTGCAGCTGTAGCCCATGATGCCGATGCGCCAGATCTTGCCGGCGAGAGGTCCCAAGCCCGCGCCGATCTCCAAATTGAATTCGGTCAGCAAGGTTTTGCGCACCTCGGCTTCGCGATCCTTGATGGCGTCGGGAATGTGCACGGCGTTCATCTGCGGCAGCCGCGCACCTTCCTTCACCAGATATTGCAGGCCCATCGCCTCGAGCCCGGCTTTGAGCGCGAGGTGATGGCGCTGGTGGCGCGCCCACGAATTCTCGATGCCTTCCTCTTTGAGGATCAGCAGCGCTTCGTGCAAGGCATAAAGGCTGTTGGTCGGGGCGGTGTGGTGATAGGTGCGAGTCGTCGCCCCCCAGTAGCCGAGCAGCAGATTCATGTCCATGAACCAGCTGTGGATCTTGTCCTTGCGGGCCTTGACGTAATCGACCACGCGCTCGCTGAACGAGACGGGTGACAGGCCAGGTGTGCAAGACAAGCACTTTTGGCTGCCCGAATAGATTGCATCGATCTTCCATTCGTCGACCAGCACGGGTGTGCCGGCGAGTGAGGTGACCGCATCGACGATGGTCAGCGCATCGTGCTTGTGCGCAATCTCGACCAGCGTCTTGGCGTCCGATTGCACGCCAGTGGACGTTTCGGCATGGACGAAGGCGACCACGCGCACGTCCGGATTGGCCTTGAGCGCGTCCTCGAGTTTGTTGGGGTCGATCGCTTCACCCCACGGCGCTTCGACGACGATCGGAATGCCGCCGCAACGCTCGACGTTTTCGATCATGCGACCACCGAACACGCCATTGCGGCAGACGACGACCTTGTCGCCGGGTGCAACCATGTTGACGAAGCAGTATTCCATGCCGACCGAGCCGGGACCCGAGACTGGGAAGGTCAGGGGGTTCTTGGTCTGGTAGGTGTAGCGCAGCAGGCCTTTGAGCTCCTCCATCATCTCGACGAAAATGGGGTCGAGGTAGCCGATCGCCGGCAAGCTCATGGCCGCCATGACGCGGGGATTGATCTCGGAGGGTCCGGGACCCATCAACGTGCGCTGCGGCGGGTGGAACGATTGGATGCGTTTCGCCGGGGCGAATGGGTTCATGGTGTCACTCCCTGCCAAAGATGGTCCGAAAAGACTGTCTTCCTCGCCGCGCGACTTGACCTTGATCGGCTTGCGCGCGTTCGCTTCGTTGAGCACCTCGACCGCTAGGATCTTGCCTTGGGTCGCGCGCTCGACTTCCATCGCCCAGCGCGATGGCACGTACCCGGACTTCACCCAATTGCTCACTAACGCGCGGTCGATGCGGAAAGTGCGGGCGGCTTCTGCCTGACTGCCGAAGATGGCGACGAGGCGCTCGGCGCAGTTCATTGCGAATCCTGATACGACGATGGGGACTGGCGGCGATTCTGGCAGGGGGAACTCGGCTTGTCAAACTCAACCTGACAATGCCATTTTGCGGTCGACGAGGGCATCCCGGCTCCATCCTAGCCGGGCCGAGATGCCGCATCCCCGATTTTTGCCGCTCGCCGTTGCTTGGGCTCGGCCCGAAAAGGCCGGCGGATTGCCGCCTGCCGAGGCGGGCGGTCGCCTGTCCGAGCGCCTAGTCGAGCTCGACGTCTTCCAGCTGAGGTTGTGCCGGCAACGTTTCGCGGTCGAATACCTGATCACCGGCGTCGCAGGCCACGCCTGATGCCGTTACGGAAGCGAAATCGAATAGCGTGCGGTCAGCGAGGTGCGACGGCACCACGTGCTGAAGCGCGCGCGTCAGGCTTTCGATACGGCCGGGGTAGCGCTTCTGCCAATCGTGCAGCAAGGCCTTCACCTGCTTGCGCTGCAATTGATCCTGAGAGCCGCACAGATCGCAAGGGATGATCGGAAATCGCTTGACTGCCGCATAGCGCTCGAGATCGCGCTCGCTCACGTAGGCGAGCGGTCGGATGACGACATGATGACCATCGTCGCTCACCAGTTTGGGCGGCATTGCCTTCAGTCGCCCCGCGTAGAAGAGGTTGAGGAAGAATGTCTCGAGGATATCGTCGCGGTGATGACCGAGCGCGATCTTGGTGGCGCCGATCTCCTTGGCGACCCGATAGATGACGCCGCGCCGCAGTCGCGAGCATAGGCCGCACATGGTTTTGCCGTCCGCAATGACGCGCTTGACCACGGCGTAGGTATCTTGTGCGACCACGCGGTAGGGGATGCGCAGCGACTCGAAATAGGCCGGCAGCACGTCCGCGGGGTAGCCGGGATGGCGCTGGTCGAGGGTGAACGCGATCACTTCGAAATCGATCGGCGCGTGCGCCTTGAGGCTGAGCAAGATGTCGAGCAAGCCGTAGCTGTCCTTGCCGCCCGAGACGCAGACCATCACGCGGTCGCCCGGCGCGATCATTCGGTAATCGTCGATCGCCTGTCCGGCGAGCCGGCGCAAACGCTTCTGCAGCTTGTTGGCTTCGTAAGTCTGCTTCTGTGGATCCATGCTGTCCATCCGTATCGAACGCTGAACGCGTTAGATAGAGAAACCGTTCAGCGCTAGAGATTAATGCTGCGGCCGCCATCTACCGCAATGATCTGGCCCGTGATGTACGGCGCATCGAACACGAGGAAGCGCACGGTGCGGGCGACGTCTTCCGGATCGCCCACGCGCTTGAGCAGCGTGCTCTGTACCAGACGCTGGCGCGCAACCTCGTCCGACCAGCGCTCGTCCTCGGGCCACATAATGATGCCCGGTGAGACGCCGTTCACCCGAATGTCGGGCCCGAGCTCGGAGGCAAGCGCGCGTGTCAACGCGAGCAGGCCGCCTTTCGCGACACTGTAGACCAGATGGTTGCGCATCGGTCGATCGGCATGGATGTCGACGATGTTGACGATGCAGCCTTGGGTGCGCTTCAGATGCGGCGCGGCGGCTTGAGACAGGAACAGCGGCGTCTTCAGATTGGTCCCGACCAGGTCCTCCCATTCGCGCTCCGTGATCTCTCCAATGGAAGTAGGAAAGAAACTCGAAGCGTTGTTGACCAGCACGTCGAGCCGGCCAAAGTGGCGAATCGTTTCGCTCACCATGCTCGGCAGGGTGGCGATGTTGAGTAGATCGGCTTGAACCAGCGCAACCGATTGCGCGCGCAGCGCGTTCAGCTCCTCTTGCAGCTGGTGCGCCTCCGCTGAGGAGCGGCGGTAATGCAGCATGAGATCGACACCAGCGGCGTGCAATTGGCGGCTAATCGCTGCACCCACGCGGCGGGCACCGCCGGTGATCAGCGCAACACGATCTGCCATGGTTATGCTGCTCCGCGGTGGATGATGCGTTGGGCCGAATCTTGGCGGCAGGAGCGGCCGGACGGCCACCAGGTGGGTAAAATTCTACTGGATTACCACGACCGTTTGAGGCTGTACATTGGGGTGCCTGCGTCCAATCTTTCTTTGAACAGACCGGTGCAAGCCCCGTCTGAGCTGTGCTCGCTACGGTTTTCCGCAGCCTGGCTTACCTGAATTCATCTTTCGGGCCTATCCTTGCTTACCGCGCACCCGGAGCTTCCCGCCCCGTCCGACGCGGCGCGTGCGCATAGCGTCGCGCTCGCGCAAACCATCCGCGAAGAGATCGATCGCAGCGGCGGTTGGATCGACTTTGCCCGCTACATGACGCTCGCGCTCTATGCGCCCGGGCTCGGTTACTACGCCGCCGGCTCGCATAAGCTGGGCGAAGCCGGCGATTTCGTAACTGCACCTGAGCTATCACCGCTGTTTTCAACCACGCTCGCCCGTCAGATGGCGGAGGTCTTGCAGAGCACGGGTGGCGATATTCTCGAGTTGGGTGCGGGAACGGGCCGCATGGCCGCCGATATCCTCGTCGCGCTCGACGAGTTGGGCGACCTGCCGCAGCGTTATCGCATCTTGGAAGTGAGTTCCGATCTGCGTGCACGCCAGCGGACGTACTTGACTGCGCTGCCAGCGCGACTCGCCGCGCGCGTCGAATGGCTCGACGCCTTGCCTGATGATCTGCGTGGTGTCGTCGTCGCCAACGAAGTCCTCGATGCGCTACCGGTCCATCTGATCGCATGGCGCCAGAACGGCGTGTTCGAGCGCGGGGTTTCGCACGGTGAGGCCGGCTTCGTGTACGCCGACCGTCCGCTCGAGTCCGCCGCCCTACGCGCGCGTGTCGAGCGGCTCGACCTCGCAGCGCCTTACGTGAGCGAGGTAAGCATGGCAGCTCCGGCGCTCGTGCACGACCTCGCCCAGCGGCTGCGCCATGGCGTGCTGCTGCTCATCGATTATGGCTTCGGATCCAGCGAGTACTACCATCTGCAGCGGCGCACTGGAACGCTCATGTGTCATTACCGCCATCGCGCCCACGACGATCCGTTTTTCCTGCCGGGATTGCAGGACATCACCGCGCATGTCGACTTCACCGCGGTGGCGGAGGCCGGTGTCGCTGGGGGCGCGGCATTGCTCGGCTATACCAATCAAGCCGGCTTTTTGATCAACCGCGGCATCACCGATCTGCTCGCTCGCAGGGCGCAGGCTGACCGGTATTACGTGCAGGTGGCCAATGTGCAGAAGCTGCTAAGTCCCGCCGAGATGGGCGAGTTGTTCAAAGTGCTCGCGCTCGGGCGGGGCATCGACCGACTTGCCGGATTTTCGCGGGGAGATCTCTCGAGGCTCCTGTAGAATCCGCGCGCAATGAATTCCGACCGTTTCGATTCGGTGCTGCGTACGCCGGACGCGCGCTTCGACGATCTTCCTGGCTTCCCTTGGGAGCCACGCTACGTCGATCCGCTTCCTGGATTCGGGCCGCTGCGCATGCATTACGTCGACGAAGGTCCGCGCCACGCGACGACCACCTTTCTCTGCCTGCATGGCGAGCCGACCTGGAGCTATCTGTACCGGCGCATGATCGCGCTGATCAGCGCGGCCGGGCATCGCGTGGTTGCCCCGGACCTGTTCGGCTTCGGCCGCAGCGACAAGCCGTCGGAGGCGTCCGTCTACACCTTCGACTTCCACCGGCGCTCGCTGCTCGCCTTCATCGAGGCCCTCGATCTGCGCGACATCGTGCTCGTGTGTCAGGACTGGGGTGGGCTGCTCGGTCTCACCTTGCCGCTCGATATGCCCGAACGCATCCCCCGACTGCTGGTGATGAACACGGCACTCGGCACCGGCGACGAGCCGCTGTCGCCCGGCTTTCTCACCTGGCGCGATTGGGTCGCGCGTAATCCCGACTTATCCGCCGGCAAGCTGCTCGGTCGCGCGTGTCCGCATCTGTCCGCGCGTGAGTGCGCGGCCTACGATGCACCCTTCCCCGACACGCGCTACAAGGCGGGCGCGCGGCGCTTCCCGCAACTGGTGCCGGACCATCCGTCTGCAGCGGGCGCAGAACTGTCGCGACGGGCCCGGCATTTCTTGCAGCGTGACTGGAGGGGCGACAGCTTCATGGCGATCGGCATGAGAGATCCCGTGCTCGGCGCGCCGGTGATGCGCGCGCTGCATACGAGTATCCGCGGCTGCCCGCCGCCGCTCGAGATCGAAGAGGGCGGCCACTTCCTGCCGGAATGGGCGCAACGCGTTGTCCCTGCGGCCCTCGCGCATTTCTTCCGATAGTAAGCGGCACCCACGCTCGGGCGACCTCATGCATATCCACATCCTCGGAATCTGCGGCACCTTCATGGGCGGCATTGCTGTCATCGCGCGGCAGGCCGGCCATCGCGTCACCGGCTGTGACGCCAATGTCTATCCGCCGATGAGCACTCAGCTGGAGGCTCAGGGCATCGAGCTCATCGAAGGCTGGGATCCGGAGCAGATCGCGCTAAAGCCGGACTTGTTCGTCGTGGGCAACGTCGTGACGCGCGGCAATCCGCTGATGGAGGCGATCCTCGACGAAGCCTTGCCTTACGTCTCCGGTCCGCAGTGGCTATATGAGAACGTGCTGCGCCATAAGTGGGTGCTCGCGGTCGCCGGCACGCACGGCAAGACGACCACGACTTCGATGCTCGCCTGGGTGCTCGAGCATGGCGGATTGAATCCTGGCTTCCTGATCGGCGGCGTGCCGATGAACTTCGATGCATCGGCGCGTTTGACGCCGTCGCCCTTCTTCGTCATCGAGGCCGACGAGTACGACACGGCCTTCTTCGACAAGCGCTCGAAGTTCGTGCATTACCACCCGCGCACCGCGATCCTCAACAATCTCGAATTCGATCACGCCGACATCTTCGACGATCTTCGCGCGATCGAAACGCAATTTCACCACTTGATACGCACCATCCCACGCAACGGTCGCATCGTTGTGAACGGCGGCGCGGTGAGCATCGAACGCGTGCTCACGCGCGGCTGCTGGACGCCAATCGAGCGATTCGCAACGCCGTCGGGGTGGTCTGCGGGCGCGCTCGATGGGGCGCATTTCGAAGTGCTGTTCGAAGGCAAAGCGCAAGGCACAGTGCGGTGGGAGCTGCTCGGCGCGCACAACCGCGACAACGCGCTCGCCACCATCGCCGCCGCCCGTCACGCCGGCGTGCCGACGGCCGCGGCAATCGACGGCTTGAGCACATTCCGTAACGTGAAGCGCCGCCTCGAACTGCGCGGGACGCAGCGTGGTATCACTGTCTACGACGACTTCGCCCACCATCCCACGGCTATCGAAACGACCATCGCCGGCTTGCGCAGCAAGGTCGGCAAGGCGCGCATCCTTGCGGTGCTGGAGCCGCGCTCGAACACGATGAAGATGGGCGTGATGAAAGATAGCCTGGCACCAAGCCTGGCCGATGCCGACCTCGTCTTCTGCTATACCGGCGGCGTGGGCTGGGATGCGAAATCAGCACTTGCGCCACTGCGCGCGAAGTTAACGTGCGACGACAACCTCGATCGCCTCATCACGGCGATCTGCCGTTCCGCGCGCAGTGGCGATCATGTACTCATCATGAGCAACGGCGGCTTCGGCGGCATTCACGACAAGCTGCTGACGCAGTTGCGCGGCTGAGCATCGATCGCTGCGGGTTCACCCGGCAGCGGTTTGCGCACGACCGCGCGCTTGGCATCGCTGCACAACAGCCGCATCGGAATCGCCATTGCACGTGCTTGCTCATAATTCGACATATCCATCAGCGCGGCGGCGCTCGGCGCTTTCGCCCACGCCTGGGCGAATTCCTCCATGGAGTGCAGGGCGAGATAGGGCTCTTGCTGCAGACCGAACGCCATTTGGCCGGCGAATTCCACCAAAGTGATCGTGCGCCCGAGATAAGGCGGGAGCGTCTGATCGAAGCGGCCGACCGCGAAGACTTCTGAATCGGGTCGCAAGTGCCGTTTCATCTCCTGAGCGACGGCGTAGCCGGAGCGCAGCGGTGAGAGCTGCTCCAGTCCGAGGATGGACAATTGCAGTGCGACAAGCACCACAGCCGCCGTCGCGGCGATCATTCGCACGGGTGTGAGCCTACGCCAGGCGAGCGCAGCCGCGGCAACGAGCAGCAGCAGGCCCGCCGCTTCCAGCCACACCGCGTAGCGCACGAAGAAGATGCGATAGATGTCCTTCTCCTTCACAACTTCCGTTACTTGCGCCGCCACGCAGATCGCCACGCCCATTACGATGACCAGCGGAACGAGCCGGCGGCGCAACTGGTCTTCGCTCAGCGTAGAGAGCCAGCGACCGGTAAGCAGCCCCAGCGCGGGCACAGCGGGAAGAATGTAGGCCACCATTTTTGCGCTGGAGAAGCTAAAGAACACGATGATCGACAGCCCCCACAGCGCGAGAAAACGTTGCGGGTGGAAGTGGTCGGCCTTATCGGTGATGCGCCAGCCCTCGCGGATCGATTCGAGCATCGCCCAAGTCCACGGCAGCAAGCCGACCAGGAGGAGCGGCAAGAAGAACCAGAACGGTTCGGTGCGCCGATGAATCGTGGTGGCGTAGCGCGCGAAGTGCTCTTGTACGAAGAAAAAATGAAAGAACTCGGGATTGCGCAGCGAGACGGTGACGAACCAGGGCGCGGCGATGGCGAGGAAGACGAGCGCACCGGTAAAGGGATGCAGCCGCGTCCAGAGCATCCATTGCCGATGGATGAGGGTATAGAGTCCGACTGCCATGAGTGGAAAGACGACCCCCACCAGGCCCTTCGCCAGCATGGCGAGCGCCATCGCGGCCCACGCGAGCAGCATCCATCGGCGCTCGGCGCGCGAACCCGGCAGCGCATTCAAGCCCAGCATGATGAAACAGGTGGCGGCCGCGATAAAGAGGGTGAGATTCATGTCTACCGTCGCGACCTGCGCGAAGAAGACATAGTAGAGGCTGCTCGCCAGCACGAGGCCCGCTGCGATGCCAGCCGCGCGGCCGAACAGCAGGCTTCCGGTGAAGTACACGAGCAGCAAGCCTAGTGCGCCGGTGAGCGCTGGCCACAGCCGAGCAGTCCAGTCTTTGACGCCGAATGATTTGTACGCGAGCGCGGTGGTCCAGTATTGCAGGGGAGGCTTGGCGAAGTGTTTGAAACCGTTGAGCCGCGGCGTGACGAAATCGCCGGTCACCGCCATTTCGCGGGGCACCTCGGCATAGCGACCTTCGTCGGGATCGAACAGCTTGCGATGGTTCAGTCCGCCGAACCACAACGCAATGAACACGATGAGAAGAAGAAACGCTTTCCAGCTGGGCAAGGCTTGCACGATGTAAAGTCCGTTGGCTCCGGATCCAATCGGTGGAGAAAGGAGAAGGGTACGCCGGCCTGATGGCGGAGCCACGATCGACAAGACACGCGCGCCGTGGCCGCAATTTTCCCGCAATTATCGCAACGCCGCGTGGGTCTGCGTTAATTGCGACGATGTAGGGCGCAGAGATACGCCGTGCACGACTGGGATATTTCCGCCGTCCTCCTCTCACGGTGAATTATTGTCCGTGCGCCGGCACCGGATCGAATCGGGGCGAAGAACGAAGAATTGCCGAGATCGCGGACTTGCGAATGCGAACCGTTCGCAATATCATCGGACGCACAACAAGGAACGAGCCGCTAACATGGCGGCTTTGCGCAGGCTCTGAAATCATTCATACGGACTACGCCGCCTCATGACCGATCACCTTCGCTGGCTCGTGCCAGCTACCGCGGCCCTCGCGTTTTCTCAGCACTGCTACGGCGTCCAATACTTCACGGTCGAGCAAGCGCGACAACTGATGTTCGCCGACGCCAAGGAGTTCGTCCCGGCTCCACTCAAGCTGACCGGCGAGCAGGCCAAGGAAATCGAGCGGATTTCCGGTGTGCGCGTCCGTACGCCGGAGCAAGCGGTGTGGGTCGCGCGCGCGGACGGTAAGAGCTTGGGGTGGTTCATCGTCGACGAGGTGTACGGCAAACACGAGCTGATCACGTACGCAGTCGCACTCGCTGCCGACGGCAGCGTGCGTCAAATCGAAGTCCTCGAATACCGCGAGGGGTATGGTTATGAAATCCGCAATCCCAACTGGAGGCGGCAGTTTGTCGGTAAGCGCGTCGACGACCCGCTCAAGCTCGATCAGGACATCAAGAACATCACCGGAGCGACGCTTTCGTGCCGACACGTGACCGAGGGTGTGAAGCGGCTGCTCGCCACCTATCGCGTAGCGATGCAATGACCCGGTTCACACTGCCGGCTCGCCAACCGGGGCGGCTCCGTGCGCGTTGCACGGGTCGCGCGGAGGATGCGCCATGCGCCTGACCGCAGGTCACAAGCGTTGGGTGTATCGCGCTGGCGCCCTGGTGTTTGTTACCGGCGTGCTGTGGTTGGTGTTTCACTACTTCCTGCGTATCCACGGCGAGTTCGGCGAAACCCCGCACCCCTTGGAAGCCTGGTGGCTGCGCTTGCATGGCGCGGGCGCAATGCTCGCCCTGCTCGTGGTGGGCTCGTTGCTGCCCATTCATATTCGCACCGGCTGGCATCACCGCCGCAACCTGTGGCCGGGCTTTAGTTTGCTCGCCGTGACTGTGGCGCTCGCTTTGACCGGTTACGCCCTCTACTACTTCGGTGGAGAGTCGCTTCGACCCGTCTTGAGCGTCGTGCATTGGGGCGTAGGGCTTCTCGCAGCAGGCGTCATGCTCTGGCATATCCGGTCGGGGCACGCGACGCGGAGGCTCGCCACGATATCGCTGCGAGGCGCCAGTACGGAGCTCGCTGGCGATTCGAAGAACCGCGCTCCGGAGGAAACAGCGGGCGATGCCGTGAGTCCAGCGTCCCGAAGCGGAGCGTTCGTGTCACTCAACAAAACGGGCGCTGACCGGAAGGCCACCGCCCGATAGCGTGGAACGGTGCTGTTCATATTGAACAGCATCCGTTCGTCTCACCTGCGCCAGATAGGCTTACTTGCCGTCGGTCTTCGCTGCGCCCCCATACTTGCGCTTCTTGCCGTGCTTCTTCGGCGCATCGGCGGGCTTATCGGTCCCTGCGGCCGGCGCGGCGGCAGTGGTGGCAGCCGGGGCGCTTTCTTGGGCAGCACCCTTCTCGGCAGCGAAAGCGCTGCTGCCAGCAGCAAAGGCGAGCAAACTGCTCAGGACGATGGCATTCTTGACGTTCATCATTGCTCCTCAGTATGGAAGTTCGATCGTGGCACTTCGAGTCGTTCGAGCCACGCGCGGACTATACGGACGCCGTACTTAAGGGGAGCTTAAGAAGGAAAAGTGATCGAGACCCGCAACCCGCCCAGCGGCGAGTCGTTCAGCTCGATGGTTGCACCGTGGGCTTGGGCGATATGCCCGGCAATCGACAGCCCCAGCCCGCTGCCGGGTACCCCACTGCCCGCGAGGCGATAGAAGCGATCGAACACGCGCCCGCGTTCGTCCTGTGGAATTCCGGGTCCCGAGTCGTCGACTTCGAAGCGTACCTGCTGCGCATCGCTCGACAGGCTCAATTGGACCTTGCCGCCCGGTGGGGTGTAGCGCAAGGCGTTGTCGACCACGTTGTTCAATAGCGTGCGCAACTGCTCTTCGTTTCCTTGCACTTGTGCCGTCGCGCACCCGCCCCAGCTCAAGGCGATACGCTTGCTCGCCGCGATGGGCTCGAAGTCGGTCGCGACCTGCTGGGCAATCGAAGTCAGCGACACCGGCCCTTGCGCCGTTCGGGATGCGTCGGGCTCGAGGCGTGCGAGCGTGAGCAGCTGATTGACCAGGTGAATCGCGCGCTCGATGCCGGCTTTCAGATTCTCCACCGCTTCCTGCCGTTGGCCGTCCGAGGGCGCGCGCTCGAGCAGTTGGAACTGCAGCTTTACCGCGGTCAGCGGCGTTCGTAGCTCGTGCGCGGCATCGGCCGTGAAGCGACGCTGGCTGTCGAGTGCGCCACTCAGTCGGCCGAGCAGCCCATTGAGCGACTCGACCAACGGCTTCACTTCGTCCGGTGCATGATCGAGCGCGATCGGCGTGAGGGACGCCTGGTTGCGCTGCGTCACTTCGTCGCGCAGCGCGCGCAGCGGACGCAGGCCTCGCCCGACGGTAAGCCAGGTTGCGAGGCCCAGGACCGGAACGAGCAGCGCCAGCGGAGTGACCAAGCGCAGCGTGATGTCGTGCAGCGCTTCTTCGCGGACTTCCAGTGACTGGGCAACTTGAACGGTGCGCCCATTGCTCGACACCGCGAACACCCGGAACAGCTCCCCGTCCCAGTTCACGGTGCTGAGGCCCGAGCGGTTCAGCTGAGGAATGGGATAGTCGCGATGTGACGAATAGAGGAGCTTGCCGTTCTCGCTCCAGATCTGCCCGATGAAGTCCAAATCGTCTTCCTCGGGCTCCAGCACCTTGCCGCCCGCGTCGATCAACTGCCCTTGCTGCAGCAACAACAGCGCGACCTGCTCGAGATGGTAGTCCTGCATCTCATAGAAGACGTCGCGCACGCGGTAATAGGCACCGCCGAGCGCGAGCGCGCTCACCAGCAGCATGGCCGAAAGCTGCAGCAGCAGGAGACGCTTACGGATTGATCTCATCGCTATCGCTGACGCAGTAACCGACGCCACGCACGTTGCGGATGAGATTCGCGCCGAGCTTGCGCCGCAGGTTGTGCAAATGAACCTCGACTGCGTTGCTCGATACCTCTTCGTCCCAACCGTACAGGCGCTCCTCGAGCTGATCGCGAGAGACCACGCTGCCTGGTTGCTCGAGCAGCGCGTGCAGCAAGGTGAACTCGCGCGGCGACAGGCTGACCGGCTTACCGTCGATCTCGACCCGACGCGCCGCCGGGTCGAGCACGATCGGGCCGTGTCGAATGAGCGGATCGGCGCGCCCGCTGCGCCTGCGCAGCAGTGCGCGCACACGCGCGACCATCTCGTCGAGGTCGAATGGCTTGACTAAATAATCGTCGGCGCCACTATCGAGTCCTTTGACGCGATCCGAGACGGCATCGCGCGCGGTGAGTACCAGCACGGGGATGTTGTTTCCGCTCGCCCGCAGCTCCCGCAGGACCTGGATGCCGTCTTTGCGGGGCAGGCCAAGGTCGAGTACGAGCAAGTCGTACACGCCATTGTCGAGCGCAAGCGAAGCAGCCTGGCCGTCTTGCGCCCAGTCCACCGTGTAGCCGGCGAGTTTCAAGCCGCCGCGCACGCCGTTGGCAATCAACGCGTCGTCTTCCACCACTAGTATTCGCATGGCTTATCGCATGAAGTTCCACAACAAGCTGGCCGAGCTTGCTGCCATCAATGCCGTAGCAAGCCAGCCGAGCGCGGCGAGTCGATGCGAGGCGACGAACGGGCCGAGAAGGCGCCCGTTAGTTGCGACTTTCATCACCGCCACCATCATCGGCACAGCGACGACGCCGTTTGCCATCGCGCTCCAAACGAGCACGCGCATCGCCTCGACATCGCGCAGATCGAGAAGTACCGCGACCATCATCGAGAACGCGATGATGCCGTAGAAGCTGCGCGCCTGGCCGAGCTCGAGGTACAGACCCTGGCGCCAGTTCAATGCATCGGCCACCGCGTACGCCGCGGATCCGGCGAGCACTGGCACGGCGAGCAATCCCGTGCCCACGATGCCCACGGCAAATAGGGTTCCGGCGAAATGGCCGGCGATCGGGGCAAGCGCTTGAGCAGCATCGGCCGATGAGCGTATCTCCGTTATACCGTGCACGTGCAAGGTCGCCGCAGCGGTTGCCATGATGAAAAAAGCGATCAGGTTGGAGAAGCCCATCCCGATGACGGTGTCGGTGCGCATCCTGTTCAGATGCTCGACCGCCTGCTCGGGCGTCTCCTTGAGCGGTGCGTGATCAGGCTGCACGGTCAACTCCTCGACCTCCTGACCCGCCTGCCAGAAGAACAAATACGGGCTGATCGTGGTGCCGAGAATCGCAACGACCAGGTTGGCGTAACCGGGCCCGGATTGAAGCGTCGGAACGAGCGTGCTGCGCAGGACGGTCCACCATGGGATGTCGACGAACAATACGACGCCGACGTAGGCGAGCAAGCCCAGCGTCAACCACTTCAAAAACCCGGCGTAGCGATGGTAGGGCACGAACACCTGCAACAGCAGCGAGACGAGGCCGAACAGCGTGACGTAGGTCTGGCTGTGGCCCGCACCCATCATTTCCATCGCGTCGCCCATCGCCGCGAGGTCCGCGGAGATGTTGAAGATGTTGGCGGCCAGCAGCAGCAGCACGAGCGCGACCACCATCCAGGATGGCATCACCTGGCGCATGTTGGCTGCCAAACCTCGCCCGGTCACCCGCCCGATGCGGGCGCTGGCGAGCTGGATGCCGACCATCAAGGGATAGGTGAGAAGCAGCGTCCACAGTGGTGCGAAACCGAACTGTGCGCCGGCCTGTGAATAGGTGGCGATCCCGCTCGGATCGTCATCGGCGGCACCGGTGATCAGGCCAGGACCAAGCAGGTCGCGCCATGCCGTTCTCTTGCTCTTGCGATCGACCTGCTTTGCCACGAGTGACCTTTCGCGTATGCGCTACGTACCGTCGTGAGGAAGCACCCGGAGGGAGGCCGCGGCCCCCCTCTCTGCCGCAAACCGCTCATCGCTCTTCAGCCGTTTGCTCCGGAGCTCGGGTTCAGTGCGAGGAACATGGAGACGCCTTCGCGCTTGACGAGCAACGCAACCGGCTTGTTCTTCGGTAGCTTCGACGCCAAGGACTCGAGCTGAGCCGCGTCGCGGATCGGCTCGCCATTTAGCATCAGGAGCACGTCACCCGGCTGGACCCCGGCGCGGGCAGCAGCACCCGGGCCGACATCCTCGACCAACACGCCGCCGCTCGGCACACCTAACTGCTGCCGTTGTTCGTCCGTGAGATCGGTAACCGCCAAGTTGAGACTGGAGGCGTGATCGGGCGCCTCGTCCTGGCTACCCAGCCGCGTGCGGCCCGCTTCGGGCAAGCTGCCCAGCGCGACGTCGACGTTACGCTCCTCCCCCTTGCGCAGCACCCGCAAGTGCGCCTTCGAGCCCGGCGCCAATGCTCCAACCATTGGAGCCAGATCTGCACTGGTATCCACCGGCGTGCCGTTGAAGCCGACGATGACATCGCCGCTACGCAGTCCTGCTTTGGCCGCCGGTGCATTGCGATCGACTTCGGCAATCAATGCCCCATGCGGGCGCTCCATGCCGAATGACTGCGCGAGGCTCTGGTCGACGCTTTGGACTTTCACGCCGAGCCAACCGCGTGTGACTTTGCCTTCGCTCTTCAGATGCTGCGCGACTTCCACGGCGACGTCGATCGGGATGGCGAACGACAGTCCCATGAAGCCCCCGGTGCGGCTATAGATCTGGGAAGTGATGCCAACGACCCTTCCCGTCGAGTCGAACAACGGACCGCCGGAATTGCCCGGGTTGACAGCGGCATCGGTCTGGATGAACGGTACATAGGTCTCGTTAGGAAGGCTTCGCCCCACCGCGCTGATGATGCCCTGTGTGGCGGTGTAGTCGAGCCCGAACGGTGCGCCGATCGCGACGACCCACTGCCCGACCTTGAGCTGTTTGGATTCGCCGATCCGAACCGTCGGCAAGTTCTTGGCGTCGACTTTGATCAGCGCGACGTCGGATAACGGGTCGGTGCCGATGACCTTCGCCGGCAGTTCTCGCCGATCGGCGAGCTTGACGGTCAGCCGCTGAGAATCGGCGACGACGTGATTATTGGTCAGAATGTAGCCGTCGCTTCCGATGATGAAGCCCGATCCCAAACCCATCGTACGCGGCTGGTCTTCGTCGGGTGGCACTTGTCGGTCGCGAAATGGCGACCCGGGCAACGGGAATAAATTAGCCACATCGCGTGGGCCGCTGCTTCCCTCCGAAGTAATGCTGACCACTGCACCCTTGTTGGCTTCCACCAATTGCGAGAAATCCGGTGCTGCGACCGCTGCGGTGAGTGGAGGCGGCGCACTCATGAAACCGGCAGCCGGTGCGGCGCCGAGCAGTTGATGATAGACGGACAGGGCGCCCATGCCTGCACCGCCGAGCGCGAACGAAGCCGCGATGAGCGTTGTCTTGACTTTGGCGTTCATAGAGTTCTGCTCCGAAGAGTCGTTTCTCCCATTTGGGAGCGTTACGTAAGTTTCAGGTAGCGAGCCTTAAAGAACACTTAAGCAACGGCGGGCGCGATGCCCGGTTGGAAGCAAGCGCAGCGAGCGATCGCGCCGCGCATGCCGCCATGTCCTAATGGCTCGAGAGCCAAAGGATGAGTGTAGATCGGCCCGAGCGTTCTCGATCCGGGCAGGCATGCCAGCGCAAGAGGCGGTAGCATCGTCGCTTTTGCTCACGCCTCTGCTCAAGATGCTGGTCTACATCCACGGTTTCAACAGCTCTCCGGCCTCGACCAAAGCAAGACAGCTTGCCGCACGACTCGATGCGATGGGGCGCAGTGCCCAATTCGCTTGCCCGGCGCTGCCGGATCGGCCTTGTGCGGCAATCGACGTTCTCGAAGCGCTGGTCGCTGGTCAGCGCCGCGCGCAGATCACGCTGGTTGGAAGCTCGCTCGGCGGTTACTACGCCACGTGGCTGGCGGAGAAGCATGGCCTGCGAGCGGTGCTCGTCAACCCCGCGATCACGCCGCACGAAGGGCTGCGCGCCTATCTTGGTCCGCAGCGCAACCTCTACACCGGTGAGGCGTACGAGCTGACCGAGCAGCACTTGAGGGAACTGGCCACTCTGTTCGTCCCGCGCCCCACACGGCTTGACCGCTACTACTTGATGGTCACCACCGGGGACGAAGTTCTGGACTACCGCGAAGCGGTTGCGAAGTACGCTGGTGCCAAGCAATTGGTCGTGCAAGGCAGCGACCACGGATTCGCCGAATTCGAGCAGTACCTCGATTCAGTGCTGCGCTTCGCCGGAATCAGTTAGCAGGGTGTCAGCGAAACGCTGATCGAGTCTCTCGATACGCGGGTAGCTCAGAGACGATGCCGCGTTCGTTATAATTCTCGCCTTTTCACTGGCCGTGGCCGGCTTCCTCCAGTCGCCCGCGCGTCCTTTGGTCCCGCTTGCGGACGCAGTGCATTTCGCATGAATGTCTTTTATGAAGAGGATGGCAGCTTCAAGGTTGCCACCGTGCTGGCTGACCACGGCACCTCGATGCAAGTCGAGGCGCCGCATGGCAAGCGCAGCAAGATCAAGCTCGCCCACGTGCTGTTTCGCTTCGAAGGCAGCATTGCCAACTTCATGGAGGAGGCGCAGAAAGCCGCCGAAGCCTTGGACGTGGACTTTCTCTGGGAGTGCTGCGGAGAGGCCGAGTTCTCCTATGAATCGTTGGGGCGTGAGTATTATGGTCATGCGCCGACGCCGCAGGAGGCCGCCGCGCTTTTGCTGCGGCTGCATGCCGCGCCAATGTATTTCTATCGCAAGGGCCGGGGACACTATAAGCCGGCGCCCGCGGATGCCTTGAAGGCAGCGCTTGCCAGCATCGAACGTAAGCGCCAACAAGCGGCGCTACAAGCGCGTTACCTCGAGCAGCTCAAACGCGGCGAGCTGCCCGACGAATTCCGCGCTCAGCTTCCACAACTGCTGTTCAGACCCGATCGCAACTCGGTCGAGGTCAAGGCACTCGAGCAGGCGGCTGCGGAAGCAGGCGAGTCGACTGCCCACCTGCTTGTGCGCTGTGGGGCAATCGAGTCGCCGCATGCCTATCACCTCGAACGTTTTCTGTTCGAGCATTTTCCGGAAGGTAAATCGCCGCGCGTCACCCAGCCTACGGCGGTGCCGGCCGATCTCCCGCTCGCGCAGATCGATGCATTCAGCATCGACGATGCAACAACGACCGAAATCGACGACGCCTTTTCAGTGCGGGCATTGTCCGACGGAGGCTGGGAGATCGGCATTCATATCGCAGCGCCGGCTTTGGGGATCGAGATTGGGTCACCGCTCGACGAGGAGGCAGCCACTCGACTCTCGACGGTGTACATGCCGGGCGACAAGATCACGATGCTGCCCGAGTCGGTGATCGAGCAGTACACGCTAGCCGAAGGCCGCACGGCTCCGGCGGTATCGCTCTACTTGGACGTTGCCTCGGACCTGCGTGTGCGCTCCACGCGCAGCGCGATCGAAGCGGTGACCATAGCCGCCAACTTGAGGCACGAGGCGCTGGAAGCGCAGTTCAACGAAGAGTCGATTGCCGGCGAGCGGCAGGATTTTCCGTTCGGGCCGGAGCTCAAGGTTCTCTACGATCTTGCCACTGTCCTCGAAGGGGGTCGCGGTCGACCCGAGCCGCCTCGTACGCTACATATGGACTACAGCTTCTACGTGGAAGGAGAGCACGTACGTATCGTGCGGCGCAAGCGCGGCTCGCCAATGGACAAGGTCGTATCCGAGATGATGATCTCTGCCAACTCGGAATGGGGCCGCCGGCTAGCCGAAGCCGGCGTTGCCGCGATCTATCGGGCACAGGGCAACGGGAAGGTGCGCATGTCGACCCAGCCCTCGGGGCATCAGGGGCTGGGCGTGGCGTACTACACGTGGATGAGCTCGCCGCTGCGCCGATATGTGGACCTCGTCAATCAGCGGCAGCTGATCGCCTCGATCCGCGGCGAGGTGGCGCCTTATCCGCCGAAGAGCGAGCGGCTGCTCAGGGTGATGCACGATTTCGAGCAGACTTACGAGGCCTACAGCGAGTTCCAGCGCTCGATGGAACGCTATTGGTGTCTGCGCTGGCTGTTGCAGGAAAACGTAACGACCACGTATGCCGAAGTAATCCGCGACAACGTTGCCAAGATCGGCGACTTGCCGCTGGTCGGGCGCATACACGGCCTGCCGTTCACGCTACCGGGAGCCATCGTCGAAGTCGATATTTCCGACATCGATCTGCTCGCGATCGACTTCCGCGCGCAATATCGTGGCGCAGCCGCGTTGCCTGCTGCATGACAGTGGCCCGAGCCTTGCATACAATGCCGCAAACTCGAAGTTCCCCCTGACCTGCGTGTCTGCCTTCGTCCCCTCCTTCAGATTCGTCGGGCCCCGTCGCGGCAATGACGAGTTCACCTCGCCCCTGCTTGCTTCCCATGGCAATCGAACCTTTGCAATCGCGTTGGCGGTCTCGGTTATCGCGCACGTGATCCTGCTGATGCTTCACTTCCGGTTTCCGATCAACCCACTCAAGGACGTTCATCCGACGCTGGAAGTGGTGCTGGTCAACGCGAAGTCGACGAAGCGCCCCGTCAAGGCCGACGCGCTGGCGCAAGTCGACCTGGATGGAGGCGGCAACACGCAACAGGCGCTGCGGGCGAAGACCAATATGCCGTCGCTGTCGGAACTGCCCGATGCTCAAGTTCAGCTGGCCGCGAAGCGCGTACAGCAGCTCGAGCAGGAAGCGCAGCGACTCATGGCGAAGCTCGGCCCACGCCCGAACGGCAAGACGACGCTGCCCGTCGAGCAGTTGATGCAGACCGATCTGGACAAGATGACCGACGTGTCGAGCGAGGCGCAGCGCATGGCGAAGCTCGAAGCGGAGATCGCGCGCCAATGGCAAGCGTATCAGGAGATGCCGCGCCGCAGATTTGTCGGTTCACGTACGACCGGCGTAATCTATGCGCAATATGTCGATGAGTGGCGCCAGAGGATCGAGAAAGTGGGAACGGAGCATTTTCCTCCGGAGGCACGCGAGCGGGGCGTGTTCGGCACCGTGATGGTGACGGTCGCAATCAAGGCCAACGGGGCGGTGGAGAAAGTCGAAATCGACCGCTCTTCCGGATCGCGCCTGCTCGACCAGGCGGTCGAGCAGATCGTGCGTCTGGCTGCACCGTTCAAGCCTTTCCCCGCCCACGTCAAGCGCGAGACCGACATCCTCCACATCACGCGCAACTGGTCGTTCACCCGCAGCGACCTGCTGCTGCAGTAGCGTCCATGCCCGACCGTTACGCCGTCATCGGCAATCCGGTGGCGCATAGCAAGTCGCCCGTCATCCATGCCGAGTTCGCTCGCCAAACCGGCGAGGATATCGAGTATGTCCATCTGTTTGCGCCCCTCGACGGCTTCGTTGCCACCGTAGAAGCGTTTCGCGCCGCCGGCGGCAAGGGGTTGAACGTGACCGTACCGTTCAAGCTCGAGGCGTTTCGATATGCGACTGCCCATACGCCACGTGCGCTCGACGCGCAGGCCGTGAACATCCTCAAATTCGAGAGCGATCGCGTGGTGGGCGACAACAGCGACGGCGTCGGATTGGTGCGCGACATCGAGCAGAATCTGGGGTTTGCTTTGCGCGGGAAGCACGTGCTTTTGATGGGAGCCGGCGGCGCGGTGCAGGGTGTGCTGGGCCCTTTGCTCGACGCGGAGCCTGCTGCGCTCGCAATCGCAAACCGGACCGCTGACAAGGCGATCGCTTTGGCACAGCGTTATCGGGCGCGCGCGTTCAGCACCCCGCTCACCGCGACGGGCTACGCCGAGCTCGCGGGGCAGAGCTTCGAACTGGTCATCAACGGAACTTCTTCCAGCCTCGGCGATGCGGTCCCGGATCTGCCCGACGGGGTATTTGGGCCGGGATCCCTTGCCTATGACATGATGTATGGCAAAGGACTGACGCCTTTCCTTAGGCGTGCTCAAGAACAGGGCGCGTCACGCGTCGCGGACGGAATAGGCATGCTGGTCGAGCAAGCTGCCGAATCCTTCCTGGTATGGCGAGGCGTGCGGCCAAGAACGATGCCGGTTATTCAATTGCTCAAGGGGTTGTGAAGTCGTTCATACGCTGGAGCGGGCGCGCGGCGCTGGTGATCGTCGGCCTGATTCTGCTCTATCAGCTATGGATATTCGGCCACGTGCTGTGGTGGAACTTCGTCGACCCATCCAGCAGTGCCTTCATGGACGATCGCTTGCAGGCCTTGCAGGAGAAGAATCCTGACGCCGAGTTGCGGCATCGCTGGATCCCGTACGACCGCATTTCGCCCCACCTCAAGCGCGCGCTGATCGCCGCAGAAGACGCCAATTTCCTCGAGCACGAAGGCTTCGATTGGGAAGCGATCGAAAAGGCGTACGCAAAGAACTTGAAGAAAGGACGGTACATTGCCGGCGGCTCGACCATCAGTCAGCAGCTGGCCAAGAACTTGTTCCTCTCCGGCCGGCGTAGTCTGATGCGCAAAGCGGAGGAAGCGGTCATCACCGTCATGATCGAAGCAGTGATGAGCAAGCAGCGCATCTTCGAAATCTATCTCAACATCATCGAGTGGGGCAACGGCGTGTTCGGGGCGGAAGCGGCTTCCCGCCACTACTTTAGAAAGAGCGCCACGTCGCTCGAGGCGTGGGAAGCGGCGCGATTAGCGGCGATGGTTCCCAATCCGCGCTTCTACGACGCGCACCGGAACACCGCATACTTACAGAGGAAGACGCAGCTGATCCTCGTCCGGATGGCGGCGGCCGAAACGCCCTGAGCGATGCCTATTGGTCGAGCGCCTGCACCCGAAAGCGCGCCAGCTCGAAGTCATCCCCGCTCTTGAGGATGGTGGCGGGCTTGAGCAGATAGCGGCGGTCGTACGCGTGCATCTCGAGCTCGCGTCCTTGCGTGAAGATTCCCGGCCGCAATAGTAGCTTCGCTTCGTCCGTGCGCTTGCTGCTCGACGCTAGCAGTACGCACAGCTCACCCTCGGCAGAGACGGGGCTGCCGCGAACGGCTTTGACCGCAAACACCGTGACAGCCGCCCCGCCTTCGGCGAGAAGCTCGATGCCGACGTTGCGCTGCCCACCCACGTCGCCGCTGATGCGGCGAATGATCGCTGGGGCCCAAGCCGAGCGTCCTTTGCGCAAAACACCGATGAGACTGCCGACTTGGATCCAGTCTCCGGCTGCCTTCGGTACTCGGGCGCCGAGCCCGTTTGCGCTGGTGTTCTCCAAGGACCATTGCTCGTCGTTGCTGACGAAGGGCGACTCCAGAAACAATGCCCCGACGTTGGCAACCACTTCGGCATATTCATGCACGACGCTGATTTGCTCCTGCCTGCGTCGTCGTATTTGCTTGCGCTCGGGTGTGAGCGCCCAGTGGTGGGTGAGATGTTCCAGCGTGTCGAGGAGGACGGGCGCGCGTATCTCCAATCCGAGGTTGAGGTCCACCGGCACCGCGGCGCTGTGCTCCAGCTCGGCCTTCCACGTGGCAATGCGGGCGGCGGCCTCACCTGCGCCGAAAAATCTAGGCGTCCGCTCGTTGCCGGGCGCGCTCTTGCGACGGCCGGGTGCGAGCGGTGCGCTGAGATCGATGGTGTGGCGCAACGTTTTGTGAGGCGCGGAAGACAGTTCGAACGCATCGGCGCAGCGGGCGATGATGCGATCGGCCAGCTCGATTTGGATCGGCAGGAGCGCATCGGGGGCGCACACGCCAAGCATGAGTGCACGCAGAAATTCGCGTGCGACGGAAGATTCGCCGCGCTCGCCCCGATACATGGTCACGAGCCAAGGCGCGAAGCTGCCTGCTTCAGCGCTGGCGTAGACTCGCGCGATCTGCTCCCACAGCTCGGGATCGACTTGACTGTAGTGGAGCAACGACCACTTGACCTGCGCAGCGTTCGCCCGGATTGCGCGCCCGCAGATCTTCGGCAAATGCGGTTTTAAGGTGGTGGCCCCTACAGCGCCGACTTCGAAGCGCGATAGACAGGTGCGGTAGCCCTCCGAGAGCTGCGTGAGGAAGCTCGTCGCGGTGAACCATGCACGATGTTGCTTGAACCGAGTCAGCTTTTCGGCGCCGGCCACGTATTGTGTGGTCAAGCTACGGAGAAAGGGACGTGCGGTACGATCGAGCAGCTCGACGATTTCGAATGCGCGCATGGGGCGCAGCGCGTCGCTCATCTTGATGCTGTCGAGCTGCTGTGCAACTTCTTCCAGCGCGGCGATGTCGGTTTTATCGCGCAACGCTTCGACGAAGCGTCGCGCCTCGCTCTTGTCTTCCAAGGGGTGATCGGTGTTTCCGATTCGCAGCCAGCTGAGCATCGTGATCTCCAGGGCGCTCGCGCATGCGCCTATGCCGTCGACAAGTATCGTCAGCGCCTGTGCTCACTTGAGAATAGGTCGGCGCCCAAAAGGGCTCACGTATAATCAGCGGTTTTACTGCTCGCTCCTGCATGTTCGTTCACCCGCAGTTCGATCCAGTCGCGATTCAGATCGGACCGATCGCGATACGCTGGTATGGCCTGATGTATCTCATCGGCTTTGTCGCGGTGCTGATATTGGGGCGCTGGCGCGCGCGGCATCGGCCGGACCTGCACTGGAGCCCGTCGGATCTTGACGACCTCTTGTTCTACGGCGTCATCGGCACCGTGGTCGGTGGCCGGCTCGGTTATGTGTTGTTCTACAAGTTCTCCGAATACCTTCAAGACCCGCTCAGGATTTTTTACGTGTGGGAAGGCGGCATGTCCTTCCACGGGGGATTTCTCGGCGTGATCCTCGCCATGGCGTTGTACGCGTATCGCAAGAAGCGCCACTGGTTCGAGGTCACCGATTTCATCGCGCCACTGGTGCCCATCGGCTTAGGCGCAGGCCGCATCGGCAACTTCATCAATGGCGAGCTATGGGGCCGGGTGACGGACGTCCCGTGGGCGATGATCTTCCCCGCAGTGGACACGCAGCCGAGGCACCCCTCGCAGCTCTACGAGTTCGCGCTCGAAGGGGTTCTGCTCTTCATCGTTATGTGGCTCTACTCGAGCCGCCCGCGCCCGGTTGGCGCGGTGTCCGGCCTGTTTCTGCTTAGCTACGGCGCGCTTCGCTTCCTCGTCGAGTTCACGCGCGAACCCGACGCTTTCCTCGGCGTGCTCGCACTCGGGCTGTCGATGGGTCAATGGCTCAGTCTGCCGATGATTATCGGCGGCATCCTGATGTTGATATGGGCTTATCGCCGCGGAGGAAAGAAGGCAACTTGATGAGGCGTGGCGGCGCTATCGGGAGGCTTTGTTGTACAATTCGCGCCTTCTTCCGGTTCGCGCTCTGCAAGCCGGTGACGCGTGGGGTGGTAGCTCAGCTGGGAGAGCGTCGCGTTCGCAATGCGAAGGTCGAGGGTTCGATCCCCTTCCACTCCACCACCGAACTACTCCTGATCCCTCGCGGCTGCCGACCGCAGCGGCGCACGAGGAAGGCTTCCGCCCAACAGCAAGGCAAAGCGCCGTCGCAAGCCAAAACAAAAAACCGGCGACCGCCGGTTTTCCTGTTTAAAGCCGCTCGATCAGTGTTTACGACGCCGACGATAGAAACCGGCAAGTGCGAGGGCGAGTCCTAACAAGGAAAGCGATTCGGGCTCGGGCACGCTTCCGTCTGCGCTGATCTCGACGCTCTGGCTGCTGGCGTCGAACCACGTGATGGTCGTCGTCACTCCCGGCGAAGATGATATGTCGGGATATGCCGGATATTGTGCGTCCATCGAGACCCATTGATCCCAGGGGTCGCCGGCGCTGCTGCTCGGAGATGCCGGACTGGCCCCGGCGAATACCGGCTGCGCGGTGAGCATTCCAGTGAACAGAACAGCCGCCATTACTTTCGTGATCGTCGACATTTGCCTCAAAGCTTTCTTACAGCTTCTCACTCAGAGAGTTACCGTCCCAATCTTAAGCGATTTGGGGGCCAGCTGCATGCAGGAAATGCTAAGTGCCTGATCTGACTGTCTCCGATGCGAGACAGGTGTTTTCCCGGATCACGCTACTGTAAAGTTGCGCGACACTCTCACTCTCAGAAGGACAAAATCAGGATGCGACAGGCATGCGGTCTCGACGAGGTGGCGCAGCGAACAGAAACGGAGCTTCGCCTCGGACCTCCGCGCATAAGACCAAAACGGGCAGATCGGTCCGATTCGAACACGCCCCTGGCACTCATGGCAGTTATGACATCCGGCTTTATGACGTGGCTTGCCTTCACTCCGTGTGCCGGTAAACGTTCCTCTGGCGCACTTCATCGCACGATCGCCCTGGGTCGCTGCACCCACTGAAAACACATGCTCTGTTGCTACCCATGCTGCTGATGATGTTGGCATGGAGCGAAACTCAAGACCTCCAGGCCGAGCGTCTCGATTCATCTTCGAGCGCAGATTTTCGTAGTTGATGCATCATGCGTAGGGCGGCAGGCAGTGGTCTTTCCTGACTGCAATGCCGCTGGCCGAGCAAAACTTGCACGAGAGTCACCTCCGCGCTTCGGTGTGCTGTGCAAATCTGCTCGGTGCGGGTGTAGCAATAACAAACTTCAATTCCAGGAGACGAAAGCCATGAAGCAGATCTCTGTTTCGCGTTGCTTGGGACTTGCCGCTGCAATCGCATTGGTCGCCAGCACCGCTTTGCAGGCCGCAAGCGCTGATGACGAAACCGACAGCACGCAAAACCGGATCAGAAAGGGATTCAAGCTTGCGCCGGTTCCGCTCGATCTACATGGTAAGAACCGCGCACTCGTCGGTCTCGGCAGCTACATCGTCAATGCACAGGGGGGGTGCAACGACTGTCACACCAACCCGCCTTACCTCACCAACCCGTTCGCTGGCGATCCTATCGTTGTAAACAAGGATCAGTATTTGGCGGGAGGCGTTCCGTTCGGTCCCGGCATCGTGTCGAAGAATCTGACACCTGATGCGAACGGAAGACCGGCGGGGTTGACGCTCGACGAGTTCGTTAACGCCATTCGAACCGGGCGCGATCCCGATGATCCGAACCATATCTTGCAGGTTATGCCCTGGCCGGTGTTCCGCAATATGGTCGACATCGATCTGCGCGCAATCTACGAGTACTTGCGTTCCATCCCATCGCGTCCCAACAACTATTAGCGCTGCGGCGACGGGAAGGCATCTTCCCGTCGCTTGTCACATCGCCGCATCCGCGCATGGTCGAAGCGCACATCGCCGACGTCACCCACGTTATCCAGCTGGCCGTCGCACCGGTGTTTCTGCTCACCGCCGTTGCGACAGTGATCGGTGTTTTGGCAAACCGACTCGCACGAATCGTCGACCGCAGCCGCACTCTGGAGCAGCTGCTCGACGAAGCGTCAGCGGACCAAGCGCCGCGCAATCCTGAACATACGACCGAGCTCGCAGTATTGGCCCATAGGATGCGACTGGTGTACATGGCCATCGGGCTGGCCGTCGTATGCGCGCTATGTGTCGGCCTGTTGATCACGCTCGCCTTCGTCGACGCCTTCCTCGCCATCAACCTCGCTAAGGTGGTCGGCTTGCTGTTCATTGCGGCGATGCTGGCCTTTATCGTGAGTCTCGCCATCTTCCTGAGAGAGATCTTCCTGGCGGTTCGTAGCGCGGGCAGCAAGATGCGTGGACAGGTTGGTGGCCAGCCGGGTGAAGGCACTTTGCGAGTCAGCGAAATGCGGGACAATATCCGCTAGTCATTCCAGTCTGGTCATCGATTCGAGCCGCGGTGGTCGAGCCACTGAAGCCATCTGCCCGGCCTCATTCCCTTATGCTCATCAATTGCGTCGTGTATGAAGGCGGCAGCCGCCTCAAAGATATAGGGCTGACGGAGAGCGCCAACTGGTTAGGACGGCCGGAGCGCTTCGTGTGGGTCGCCTTGCGCGATCCGACGGATGCGGAATTAAGCCAGATGCAAAGCCAGTTTCGATTGCACGATTTGGCGATCGAAGACGCGCGCAAGGGCCACCAGCGCCCAAAGGTCGAAGAGTACGAAGACTATTTGTTCGCCGTCTTGCATCTGCTGGACTATCGCGACGGCGAGGTGCGGGTCGGAGAAATTGCCGTTTTCGTCGGCTGCGATTTCGTCTTATCGGTGCGGCGCCATAGCGAGCAAGGCTTTCTCGGCGTTCGTGCGCGGGCAGAGCGTGAGCCGCATCTGCTCGCGTACGGGCCTGGCTATGTCTTTTACGCCCTCGCCGACGCCATCGTCGATCGCTACTTTCCGGTGGTCGACGCGTTGGAGTCGGAGCTCGAGGAAATCGAAAGGACCATGTTCGGTCGGTCGGACGCTCGCCAGAACATAGAGAAACTGTACGCGCTCAAGCACAAGGCGGCCGTAGTTCGGCACGCGGTGCTGCCGCTCTTGGATGCTTTTGGGAAGCTGTTCGGCGGACGGGTGCCGAGCGTCATCGGCAAGACCGAAGAATACTTCCGCGATGTCCACGATCATCTCCTGCGCATCAACGCAGCGCTCGATACCTTGCGCGAAACGATCAGTACTGCCATTCAAGTCAACTTGTCCATGGTGACGATCGAGCAAAGCGATATCGCCAAGCGCTTGGCGGCGTGGGCAGCAATCTTTGCCGTATTGACAGCCCTGGCCGGCATTTGGGGGATGAACTTCGAACACATGCCGGAATTGCATTGGCGCTACGGCTATGTCGCAGCTCTGGCGATCATGGTGCTCGCTGCCGTCATTCTTTTCCGCCGCTTCCGCCGGCTCGGCTGGCTCTAAGGCTGTGTTGGGATCTGGCGTTGAACCGGATCGGATCGGAGCGATGCTTGCAGCCATGATCGATCGCCCTGCACCGTTCGGGACGGCAAGGCGAGCTGTATCGGTAGTAAAGGCGGACTCCAATCTGCTTCGCGGTTCGCCATCTGGCTTGCATGCTATCCTCGTGGCCCGTCCCGCGTAGGATGGCCGGCTTCGAATCAAGGGAGCGCAGACGGAGTTGGATAAAAGGAGACCTTCATGGCCAGACAGCTCAACATCGTTTACACCGCTGACCGCGATATGCTCGGAATGGTGTCCGACGAAGATTACGAGCAGTTCAAGGACCTCTTACTGGAGGCCTTGCTCAAGGAATGGCCTAAAGCCACCATTGCGGTAGACGACGGTGAACACGCGGCGGTGGATGTTCAGTTTGCCGACGGCGACTTCCCGAGCGAGAAGGCGTTGCGAGATGCCATTTCGGACGTCGAGTCACGCGTCCACGAAATCGCGAACGACGTGATCGAAGAGCGTGAATGGGCTACCGAGGAGTACGAGGGTTACGACGAAGACTACGAGGACGAGTTGAACGATCGTCGCGGCCGCGATGAAGAAGACGATTATTGATCGCTCCTCTGTCGAACGTCGTCGGGACAAGGAAACTTCGCTTGAAAGGCCGCTAGTGCTACTGCGGCGCCCATGGACTCGAGTTTGTCGGGATTGCCGACCAACCAGGTGTTGATCGCGCGAGCGAAATCGGCAATGCGAGCTTCAGTCGGTGGGCAGAACCGGCCGCCGGTGCCGGTCGCGTCGCGGGCAGCGAAACCGCTCACAAAGCCTACGAGATAGCCCAGACAGTAGGCGTAATGCCAGCTCTGATCCGCATCCAGCTCTTCGGGTGAGAGGCCCGCCTGAACGCCGTGGCAGCGCTCGAGCAGCTCCAGACCGTTAGGGTCTCCATCGCCGGCGGCGGCGTGGATACCCTGCACCGTCAGCAGAGCGGTCAAGCTTGCGCAAAGTAGACTTCGCATCCGCATCGTTGTGATCCTACCCCTGGTTGTCGCGCCGTTTGCGCAACCGGCGCGCGAACACATGCATCTCCTTCGCCGCCTGCTTGTCGCCCTTGGCCTCGGCGACCTCGATCCCGTGTTCGTAGGTGGCTAACGCCTGTTGGAATTGACCCAGTTCGGTGAGACATAGCCCCAACAGCTTCCAAGCGGCCGAGTAGTTGGGATCGAGGTCCACTGCCCGTTGCAGATGACCGGCGGCCATCGCGAAATCGCCGACTTTGGCATACTCGTTTCCCAGACTGAAGCGCAGCAACGCGCTGTCTTTGCCGGCCGCGAGAAGCTTTTCGAGCGAAGGAATCGCATTGCCGACCATGGCGCGTGCTACAGCTCAATCCGTGTCCCGAGTTCGACGACCCGGTTGGTGGGAATTCGAAAGAATGCCGTGGCGCTCGCGGCGTTGCGCGACATTGCGGCAAAGATCTTCTCGCGCCACAACGCCATACCGGGAGCGGGAGTGGGAACGAGAGTTTGCCGGGACAAAAAGAACGAAGTCTCGAGCATGTTGAACTCCATGCCCTTCTTCCCGGCAAGTTCCAGCGCTGCGGGCAAGTCCGGCTCGTCCTTGAAGCCGTAATGAACCGTGATGCGGTAGAAGTCATCTCCCAAGTTTTCGATGTCCAGTCTCTGTGAATCGGGGACATGCGGAATGTCTTCGGCGCGCACCGTCAACAACACGACTCGCTCATGCAGCACCTTGTTGTGGTTGAGGTTGTGGAGCAGAGCATGCGGTACGCCTTCCAGACTCGCGGTGAGAAACACAGCCGTTCCCGGTACCCGGACCGGCGGGTGAGCCGTAATGCTCTTGATAAAGGGCTCGATCGCGATTGCACCGGGGCGCAAGCGCTCGAACAACACTTCCCGACCACGCTTCCACGTCGACAAGAGGATGAAAACGATGATGCCCACGATCACCGGGAACCAGCCTCCCTCGAAAAGCTTGAGCAGGTTGGCCGCGAAGAAGGACGTGTCGATCGCCAGGAACAGGGCCGACAGCGGCAGCGCGATGCTTAACCGCCAGTGCCATAGCTTGCGCATGACGAAGAAGATCAAGATCGAGTCGATGCCCATCGTGGCAGTGACCGCGATGCCGTACGCACCGGCGAGGTTGCTAGACGAACGGAAGCCAAGAACCAGTCCGACGACGGCGACATAGAGCCCCCAGTTGATCCACGGTAGATACACTTGTCCGATCTCGCGCTCCGAAGTGTGCTCGATCATCAGGCGAGGGCAGTATCCGAGCTGGATCGCTTGACGCGTCAGGGAATAGGCGCCCGAAATGACTGCCTGAGAGGCGATCACCGTGGCCAGCGTGGCGAGCACGACCATCGCCAGCAGCGCCCACGAAGGTGCTAAGTGAAAGAAGGGATGCTGGATCGCCTCCGGTTGACGTAGCAGCAGGGCCCCTTGACCAAAGTAATTGAGCAGCAGCGCCGGAAACACGAACCACAGCCAGGCGAGCTTGATCGGCCGCTTGCCGAAGTGGCCCATGTCGGCGTAGAGCGCTTCGGCTCCGGTGACCGCCAGCACCACGGCACCGAGCACCATGAACCCGAGCGTGCCGTTGTCGACAAAAAAACGCACGCCCCACAACGGATTGAGTGCCTCGAGCACGCGCGGATATTGGGCAATGCTGATCAGACCCAACACACCCAGCACGGCGAACCAGATCGCCATAATCGGACCGAAGAACGCGCCAACTTTGCCGGTTCCGGTCTGTTGCACGAAGAACAGCGCGGTGATGACAGCGAGCGTCACCGGGATCACATAGGGCTTTAGCACCGGTGTGACCACCTCCAAGCCTTCCACCGCGGAGAGGACGGAGATCGCCGGCGTAATCATGCCGTCGCCGTAGAACAGCGCCGCGCCGAACATGCCCAGCGTAATGAGCAGCCAGCGCAGTCTCGGTTCGCCTTCGAGCGATCGCCGCACCAGCGCCATCAACGCCATGATTCCGCCTTCACCGCGGTTGTCCGCCCGCATCATGAGCAGCACGTACTTCACCGTGACGATGCTGAAGAGTGCCCACGCCATGAGCGAAAGCACGCCCACCACGTTGTCGTGGACGACAGGCAGCCGATGAGTGCCGCCGAACGACTCTTTCAATGCATAAAGGGGGCTGGTGCCGATGTCGCCGTACACGACGCCGATAGCGCCGATGGCGAGACCCAAGATTCCCCGCTTGCCGTGACCAATCTCCTGAGGTGCTTGGTCCACCGGGAGGGAAGGGTGTGACTGATCGTCCACGCTGAACTCTGTTCGATGCGGCGCCGCATCATAGCACGACGCTTTTGCAGGTTGCCCCGACGCCATTCAATGTTCGAGATTTTCCGCCAGATTGTGACGGCTCGGCTTTGGGCATACCATTTCTGGCTTCGTCTCGGAGGCCTACTCGAAATGCTCAAGCAACCCATCCACACCGCGGACGCCCCTCAGCCGATTGGCATTTATTCTCAAGCCGTACGCGTCGGCGGGACGATCTACCTGTCCGGTCAAATCGGACTGGACCCACGCACGATGCAATTGGTCGAGGGCATCGATGCGCAGATCCATCAAGTCTTTCTCAATTTGCGTGCCGTAGCTTCCGCTGCCGGCGCGACTCTGGACGATGCCGTCAAATTCACGGTCTTCCTCACCGACATGTCCAACTTTGCTCGGGTCAACGAGATCATGGCCGGTTACGTCAAGCAACCTTACGCTGCACGCTCCGCGGTAGCCGCGGCGGGGCTTCCGCGCGGCGCGTTGGTCGAAGTCGAAGCGGTCTTGATGACCGGCTAAAGTCTTGCGAGCCGGGCTCGCTGCTTGCCGACAGGGCGCCCAAAATGGCCCTCGCCATCGATAAGAACTCGCCCGAGCCTCATCGCGCGGTGGGCGCCGACCTGCTCAACTTTGTAAGGGACTCTTATGCCGGCTCGATGGGTGCATCGCTTGGTGCTCGTGTGTGCGGGGTCATTGTCATGCGTAGCGCATGCACAGCTCTCCGGAGTCGGTATCGAAGCTGGAACAGGCAACGACGTGGACGTGATCGGACTGCGGATCACGTCGAGCAACCTATACGAGTGGTCCTCGCAGAGTTGAACCGCTGGGCTAGCGCTGCAAGGGCGCGCCGAATATTGGCGAGCGCATGAGCATAGGCAGTCGCCCACGCAGCTGTATGACTTTAGCCTCACGCCGATCCTGCGCGTCGCGCCCGCCAAACCCTCTGGCTTCGTCACGCCCTATGTGGAAGCCGGTATCGGCGTGCACCTGCTGACCGAGACGCGAGTCGCCGATCGGCGCTTTGGCAGCGCATTCCAATTCGGCGAATTGATCGGCGTCGGTCTGCGTTTCGGCTCGCGCCAACAGGTCGACGTCGGCATGCGCGCCCAGCATGTCTCCAACGGGGGCATCGCGCAGCCCAACGAGGGCCTTACCTTCGCCACCATCGGCGTCGCATACCGCTTCTAAGTTCATGAACGCCACCCGCAAGCAACTCCCGCCATCTGGGCGGCTGGGTCCGGGCTAGAATGCACCGTCACCGGCCGATGCGGCCGCTTCCCAACAGCCTTGCTTGCGCGGCTTCTTACCTTCGCTCCGCGGCGCGGCCCTTCGAGTTACATGGCATTGTCTCCCCGGCAAGGGGCCGAGATTCCGGCGGCGCTGCGTCCCAAGCTGGAGAAGCTGGGACTGCACACCGCGTTCGACTTGGTCTTGCACCTGCCTTTGCGCTACGAAGATGAAACGCACCTCACGCCGCTGCGCGAGGCGCGCGACGGCCAGACGGTCCAGGTCGAAGTCGAGGTTGAGGGGAGCAGCGTGCAGGCGCGTCCGCGTCGTCAGCTTGTCTGCCGCACACGCCAAGCGGGCGCTGTCCTCACGCTGCGCTTTCTCAACTTCTATCCAAGTCAACTGAAGCAGCTGCAGCGCGGTGTTCGCCTGCGCGTCATGGGTGAGCTGCGAAACGGCTTTTTCGGCGCCGAGATGATCCATCCGCGCTACCGTGTTGTGCGCGAGGACACGCCCTTGCCCAATGCACTCACACCGGTGTATCCCACGACGGCCGGCCTCGCACAGCCTATTCTGCGCGGGCTGATCGACACCGCCCTTGCTCGATGCGACCTGTTCGACACCCTGCCGCAGTCGCTGCTCGATCGGCTTGGATTGCTCGGGTTCTCTGAGAGCATTCGCTATCTTCATCACCCACCGCCTGATGCAGCTCAACAGGTTTTGCAGGAGCGCGAGCATCCGGCGTGGCGCCGTGTGAAGTTCGACGAGCTGCTGGCACAGCAGTTGTCGATGCGATTGCACCATCGGCGGCGGCGGGCCGTACGGGCGCCGGCGTTACAGCCCGCCGGTGCGCTGTCGCAGTCGCTGATCGCTTCGCTACCTTTTCGGCTGACCGCGGCGCAAACCCGCGTGCTTGCCGAGATTCGCCGCGATCTGTCGCGCCCCCACCCGATGCAGCGCCTCCTGCAGGGCGACGTGGGCAGCGGCAAGACGATCATCGCAGCATTGGCAGCCCTGCAGGCGGTGGAAAGCGGCTGGCAGGTCGCCGTCATGGCGCCAACCGAGCTGCTCGCCGAGCAGCATTTTCGAAAATTCTCGGCCTGGCTCGCCCCACTCGGCGTGGACGTTACCTGGCTCGCGGGCAGCCTCACCCGGAAGGCAAAACGCGAAGCCATCGACCGAGTGGAATCGGGCGAGGCGCAAGTTGCGGTGGGCACACATGCCCTGTTTCAGGAACAGCTGACCTTCGCGCGTCTTGCGCTTGCGATCGTCGACGAGCAGCACCGCTTCGGTGTGCGGCAACGCTTGGCGCTGCGCATGAAGGGAACCGACGCACTCGGCGAGATGCAGCCTCACCAGCTGATGATGAGCGCTACGCCCATTCCACGCACCTTGGCGATGAGCTATTACGCCGATCTCGACGTATCGGTGATCGACGAGCTACCGCCCAAGCGCACGCCAGTGGTCACCAAGCTCGTCGCCGATGCGCGGCGCGAAGAAGTAATCGCGCGCGTACGCGACGCATGTGTGCAAGGCCGACAGGCGTATTGGGTCTGCCCGCTGATCGACGAGTCCGAGGCGCTCGAGCTGCAGACGGCGATGGAAACCTTCGAGTGGGTGCGCAACACCTTTCCTGAGCTCACCGTCGGGCTCGTCCACGGCCGACTGCGCGCAGCTGAAAAGTCAGCGGTGATGGACGCGTTCAAAGCCGGCGAGATCCAGCTGCTCGTCGCGACCACCGTGATCGAAGTGGGCGTCGATGTGCCCAACGCATCGCTCATGGTGATCGAGCACGCCGAGCGCATGGGGTTGTCGCAACTGCATCAGCTGCGCGGCCGCGTCGGTCGTGGCGCGCAGGCGAGCGTGTGTATCCTGCTCTACCAGAACCCGCTCTCCGAAATGGCGCGGCAACGGCTGCGCATCATGTTCGAGCAGGTCGACGGCTTCGAGATCGCTCGTCATGATCTGCGTCTGCGTGGTCCGGGTGAACTCCTGGGCGCCCGTCAGAGCGGAACGCCGATGCTGCGCTTCGCCGACGTCGAACGCGACCTCGATCTGCTCGAAGCCGCGCGCGACGTCGCAGAGACGTTGCTGCGCGACGCTCCGCGGGCGGCGCAAGCTCACCTCGATCGTTGGATGGGCGGGCGGCAGGATTTGCTGCGCGTGTAAATCGCGTCGGTTGCGATTACGAGTACGCCCCTCCCAATCGCGCAGGTCCAGTCGTGTTTCCATCGCCGGCCGCATCGACTCAACAGCTGTTCGCGTGGAGGACTTCCGTTTGCGAGGTATGATCTCCCCGCTTCTCGCGCAACGATAAGAAATCGACTGCGGTCTTCTGACTCTGCCCGTGTCTCTGCTTCATCCGGTTCTTGGAGTCGTACTGTACTGGCTCGCCCTGGGCGTCGTCGGCCTCGCCGTGCCAATTGCGCGCGGCCCGCATGCGCGCCTGTTCTTCGGCCTGGGTGCTTTCGGCGGATTCGTTCTGGCTTTCACTGGGCTCGCTGCGTTGGGCAGTTGGCCGCTGTCCATGGTCTTGCCGCTGGGTTTGCCCGACCTGCCCTTTCACGTGCGCATCGACTCGTTGTCGGCCTTCTTCGTGATGCTGTTGGGATTCGCGAGCACCGGCGTGTCGGTGTTCGCGGCCGGCTATTTCGAGAAAGGCGGCGGTGGCGATATTCAGCTCATCTGCTTGCAGTATCACGTTTTCCTTGCGTCCATGGTGATGGTGCTGGTGGCCGACGATGCTTACCTCTTCATGGTCGCGTGGGAGGCGATGGCGCTGGCGTCCTACTTCCTGGTGATCACCGATCATCGCATCGAGGAAATCCGTCGCGCCGGCTTTCTCTATCTGCTCGTCGCGCACATCGGCGCCATCGCCATCCTGCTCAGCTTCGGTGTGCTGCAGTTGGGACAGTGGAGCTATAACTTCTCGGCCATTCGCGACAACTTGCTCTCTCCGGGCTGGGCTGCGGTGGCCTTCCTGCTTGCGCTGTTCGGCTTCGGCGCTAAGGCGGGCTTTCTACCGGTGCACATCTGGCTCCCGGAAGCTCATCCTGCTGCACCGTCTCCGGTGTCCGCGTTGATGAGCGGAGTCATGCTGAAGACGGCCATCTACGGGTTGCTGCGCGTGAGCTTCGATCTGCTGCACGTGCAGGTTTGGTGGTGGGGTGTTCTCGCGCTCGCGCTCGGTCTGTTCACGGCGTTCTACGGCGTCGCGTTCGCCGCCGTGCAAACCGACATGAAGCGGCTGCTCGCGTATTCCTCGATCGAGAACATGGGCATCGTGCTCGCCGGCTTCGGGCTCACCTTGATCTTCCACGCCTACCGGATGAATCTGTTGGCGGCGCTCGCGCTCGCCGCCACGCTATATCACTGTCTGAACCACGCGCTGTTCAAGAGCCTGCTGTTCCTGGCAACGGGATCGGTGATGCACGCCACCAGCCATCGCAGCCTGGGGAAGTTGGGCGGGCTCATCCGCCGCATGCCCTGGGTCGCCGCTACCGCCCTGGTTGGAACGCTCGCAATCGCTGGACTGCCGCCGCTCAACGGCTTCGTCTCCGAGTGGATGCTGTTCCAAGCTTTCCTGCTTTCGACCGGATTGCCCAACTCTTACCTCAACATGTTCGTTCCGGTCGGCACTGCGGCATTCGCGCTGATCGTCGCGCTCGCCGGCTATGTGATGGTGAAGTTCTACGGCATCGTTTTCCTGGGCTTGCCGCGCGAGTCCAGCCTCGAGGGCGCGCACGATGCGGGCGTGCTCGAACGCATCGCGCTGGTGTGGCTGGCGGCGTGGTGCGTCGTCCTGGGACTCGCCCCCGTGCTCGTGCTGCGCGCGATCGACTCGATTCCTCAAATGCTCATCGGGAGCAGCCTGCGCGAGAGCCTCAACAAGACGAGCTGGGCTTTCCTGACGGCGATGGCGCCGGAGCATGCGAGCTACAGTCCCATCGTGTTCGTGCTCGTCACGGTTGCGGTGGTCGCACTCACGTTCATCCTCGTGCGCCGTCACTTCCACGGTCGCGCTCGCCGGGTAGCGCCTTGGGATTGCGGCTTCCCGGGGCTCAATGCACGCATGCAAGACAGCGCGGAAGGCTACGGACAGCCAATCAAGCAGATTTTCGAGCCGTTCTTTCGACTCGAGCGGCATCATCCGAGCCCGTTCGACCCCAAGCCGCACTACCGCTCCAAAATCGAGGACAAGTTGTGGTATGCGCTGTATCTGCCCATTGAACGACTGGCGGCGCGGCTGTCCCAGTGGGTCGGCATCCTGCAACAGGGGCGCATTGCGATGTATCTCGTCTACAGCTTCGCAACATTGTTGCTCCTGCTGGTGCTGATCCGGTGATTTGGTTCGATCTCGTTTCGCAGCTGTTGCAGTCGCTGCTGGCGATCTTGCTCGCGCCGCTGTTGCTCGGCTGGATCAACCAGTGTCGGGCCTGGCTGCAAAACCGCTCCGCGCCTTCGCTGTTGCAGCCCTATCGAATGTTGCGCAAGCTGTTGGAGAAGGATGCCGTCATCGCGCACAACGCATCTTGGCTATTCCGCCTCACGCCCTACGTCGTGTTCGCGTCCATGGTGCTGGCGGCGAGCATCGTGCCGATCGTGGCTACCGATCTGCCGTTCTCACCCGCGGCGGATGTCATCGCGCTGGTCGGTTTGTTCGCCGTTGCCCGCGTGTTCATGGCACTGGCCGCGATGGATATCGGAACCGCGTTCGGTTCGCTCGGCTCGCGCCGTGAGATGTTGATTGCCGCTCTGGCCGAGCCGGCGCTGCTCATCGTCTTCTTCACGCCGGCGTTGATTGCGCAGTCCACCGCGTTGACCACCATCGTCGAGCAGCTGGCCCACCGCCAGCTGCATTTGTATCCCAGCATGGCGTTCGCCGCTGTCGCCTTCGTCATGGTTCTCCTCGCCGAAAACGCTCGCATTCCGGTGGACAATCCTTCCACTCACCTCGAGCTGACGATGGTGCACGAGGCGCTCATCCTCGAGTATTCGGCGCGCCATCTCGCGCTAATGGATTGGGCCCACGCGCTCAAGCTGATGGTCTACCTGACTTTGGGCATCGCCCTCTTCTTGCCTTGGGGTGTGGCACAACCGGGACACTGGCTCGCGCTGCCGCTCGCGGTCGTGGCCGTCTTCATCAAGCTCGCTTTGCTGGGGGCCGGCTTGGCCGTGTTGGAGGCCGTCTCGGCCAAGATGCGCATCTTTCGCGTGCCGGAGTTTCTGGGCATCGCCTTCCTGCTCGCGGTGCTCGGGATGCTCATTCACTTCTTGGTGGAGGCGTGAGGTGAGCATGTCCGCCGTGACCCAAGTCGTCAACCTGCTCGCCGCGATTCTGCTGCTGATCGCGTTCGCGATGCTGGCCCAACGCCGTCTACTGCGGCTCATCCACCTGTTCGCCCTCCAAGGTGGCGTGCTGAGCCTCAACACCTTCGTGGTCGCAGCCGCGCTTTCGCAACCGCACTTGTATTTTTCCGCGGTGCTCACCTTCGTGTTGAAAGTGCTGGTGCTGCCGTGGATCTTGATGCGTTTGATCGAGCGGCTCGACTTGAAACGCGATGTCGAAACGCTAATCAACATTCCGACGATCACGCTGATCGGCATCGTGCTCGTCATCGTCGCGTTCAATTTGGCCTTGCCGATCTCGCAGCTCGCCGGCACGATCACGCGCGGCACCTTGGGCATCGCGATGGCGAGCGTGTTGATCTCCTTCCTCATGATGATCACACGACGTAAGGCAGTCGCCCAGGTGATCGGCTTCCTCGCCATGGAAAACGGGTTGTTCTTCGCGGCGACCAGCGCAACCTACGGGATGCCCATGGTGGTGGAGCTGGGCATCGCACTCGACGTTCTGGTCGGCACCTTTATCTTCGGCATCTTCTTCTTCCACATCCGCGAGACTTTCGACAGCCTCGATATCCATCATCTCGAGAAGCTGAAGGACCGCCAATGACCGAAGTTCTACTCGTACTGGGCCTTCCGCTGATCGGTGCCGTGCTCCTGGCCGCTTCGGGGGATCGTCCATGGGCCGCTGAGGCGAACACGGCGGTGGCACTGTCGACCCTGCTCGCGGCGGTGGCACTCACCGCGCGCGTCATCACGCTCGGCCCGCTGGTCACGATGGGCGAGCTGTTCTTTGTCGACGCGTTCAACGTGTTTCTGGTCACGCTCACGGCCTTCGTGGGATTCACCACCGCTGTCTTCAGCCGCATCTACATGCGCGTGGAGCAGGATCGCGGCAAGCTTTCGCCGAAGCGGCTGCGCTTGTATCACGGCATGTATCAGCTGTTCATGTTCACCATGCTGCTGGCCTTGCTAACCAATAACGTCGGTATTCTGTGGGTCGCGATGGAGGCGGCAACGCTGGCGACCGTGCTGCTGGTCAGCCTCTATCGCACGCCGGCAAGCATCGAAGCGGCGTGGAAGTACTTCATCCTCTGCGGCGTGGGGATCGCCCAAGCGCTGTTTGGCACCATCTTGCTCTACCTCGCGGCCGAACGCGTGCTCGGCTCCGGTGGCTCGGCGCTGCTGTGGACACATCTCAACGACGTAAAAGGCCAGCTCGAGCCCACCGTGCTCGCCATCGCCTTCGTTTTCTTACTGGTCGGTTACGGCACCAAGGTCGGGCTGGTGCCGCTACACAATTGGCTGCCCGATGCGCACGCGGAAGGGCCCACCCCCATTTCTGCCGTACTTTCGGGTCTGCTGCTCAACGTCGCGTTGTACGCGGTGGTGCGCAACAAAGTGCTGGTCGATGCGGCGCTAGGCACTCACGCCGCGGGAACACTGATGATGGGGTTTGGCCTGCTGTCGGTGATCGTCGCCGCGCTTTTCCTCTCCCGTCAGAAAGATATCAAGCGGCTGTTCGCGTATTCGTCGATCGAGCACATGGGCATCGCGACATTCGCCTTCGGTATGGGCGGCGCGGTCGCGTCCTTCGCGGGCCTGCTCCACATGACCGCACATTCGCTCACCAAGTCCGCCATCTTCTTCGCGGTCGGGCACGCGGCGCAGAAGACCGGCACGCAGATCATCGATGATATTCGCGGGCTGATCCACGTGAGCCCAGCGGTGGGCTGGGGATTGATGATCGGCGGCATCGCGATTCTGGGCATTCCGCCATTCGGCGTGTTCGCGAGCGAGTTCCTCATCCTCACGACCGCGATGAAGGATCATCCCTGGGCGACACCGATCCTGCTCCTCGGTCTTGCCCTCGCCTTCGCCTCGATCTTTTCGCGTTTGCAGGCGATGGTGCTGGGCGAGTCCACTGCGGAGAGGCTGCCGCATCCCCCCGCGCTATTCCCGGTGTTCGTCCATCTCCTTATCGTGCTGCTGCTTGGGCTTTGGATCCCACCGTATCTCGCCAATTGGTATCGCCAGGCGGCGGCAATGATCGGCTGACGACGCTGTTGAACATGAAGATCGAAGATCTGCTGCCCGACTTCCGGTGCATTCCGGGCGCCACGAAGTGTTGGCGCGCACAAGTCGACGCGGCGACCTGGCGGCTGACCGCGCATCAGATCTGGGAGAAAGGCGGTCGGCTCGTCGCGCTGTGGGGTTCCGACGAAGGCCGCACCTACTGCGCCCACGCAGCGCTCGCGTTGCGATCTGGCCTGTTGTGGCTCACCCTCCCGCTGTCCGCGCAGTTGCCCGAATATCCGGAGCTGAGCGACTTGTTTGCCTGTGCGAATCGAATGCAGCGGGCAACCTTTGACCTGCTCGGACTGTGCGCGCGAGGCGCCGACGATACGCGCAGCTGGCTTCGGCACGGGGCCTGGCCTGCAGACGTTTTTCCACTGCGCCGCAGCTTCAATCCGCTGCAAGAGTTTACGCAAACGCCCGAGCAGTACCGCTTCGTCGAAGTCGAAGGCGACGGGGTGCACGAGATTCCGGTCGGTCCCGTGCATGCGGGCATCATCGAGCCCGGTCACTTCCGGTTTTCTGTCGTCGGCGAGCGCGTCCTGCGTCTCGAGGAGCGGTTGGGCTACGTTCACAAAGGCATCGAGAAGCGTTTCGAAATGCTCGGCATCCACGAGGGCTATCGGCTGGCGGGCCGGATCAGCGGCGATTCGACCGTCGCATATGCCTGGGCCTACGCGATGGCTGCGGAGGGCGCCGCGGAGTTGACACCACCTGCGCGTGCCATCTGGCTGCGCGCGCTCTTTCTCGAGCGCGAGCGCGTCGCCAATCATCTGGGTGATCTCGGCTTCATCGGCAACGATGCCGGCTTGGCGGTCGGCCTGGCGCAGTTCTCGCGCTTGAAGGAAGAGTGGCTCCGCACCAACGCCGATTTGTTCGGTCATCGCTACTTGATGGACACGATCGTTCCGGGAGGTGTCGCGGTCGATCTGCACACGAGCGGGTTTGCCACCTTGCATGACGAAATCGTACGAGTGCGGGCCGAGGTGCAGCGCTTGAAAGCGATCTACGACGATCACAGCGGCTTGCAGGACCGCTTCGCCGGGACCGGCCAGGTGACGACCGAGCTCGCGCGGCGCCTTGGTCTGGTTGGACTTGCCGCCCGCGCCAGCGGACTGCCGCTCGATTTGCGTGCGGACCTACCGTGGTCGCCTTACGAGCATCTGCAGGTGCGGCCAACGATTCACGCCGACGGCGATGTGCTCGCGCGCGTCGAGGTGCGATTCGGCGAGATTCTGCGCTCGCTCGACCTTTGCGGCCGTATCCTCGACCAAATGCCGGAAGGCAACTTCGCCACGCTGTTTGCTTCGCCTGTAGAGGGAGCCGACGGAGCAGGTTGGGTGGAAGGCTGGCGCGGCGAGATTCTTGTTGCGCTGGAAGCCGGCGCGAACGGCAGCTTACGGCGTGTCCACGCGCACGATCCGTCCTGGCAGAACTGGCCGCTGCTCGAGCACGCGATCATCGGCAACATCGTTCCGGACTTTCCGCTGATCAACAAGTCGTTCAACCTGAGCTACAGCGGGCACGACTTATAGGGCGCACGGACAAGGGAGCGGAAACCTGTGTATCGAATCCTGAAGCAGGTCAAACGAACCGGCATCATCACCCAGACGCCCCCTTCGCCAGAAGAGAGCTATCGGCTGAACGCCAACCGTCTGCAGGAGAAGATCCTGCGCGTGTTCGCCGGCGCGCTTACAATTCGTCACGTCGATGCGGGATCGTGCAACGGTTGCGAGCTGGAGATCCACGCGACCAACAACCCCTACTACAACCTCGAAGGCTTAGGCATCCGCTTCGTAGCCAGCCCGCGGCATGCGGACATGTTGCTGGTCACCGGGCCGGTTTCACGCAACATGGAGATCGCGCTGCGCCGAACCTACGATGCAACGCCGGAGCCGCGGCTGGTCGTGGCCATCGGCGAGTGCGGTTGCACTGGTGGGATCTTCGGCGAGAGTTACGCGAGCTGTGGCGCCGTGTCGCGCGTGATCCCCGTCGACGTCGCCGTGCCCGGGTGCCCACCGACGCCCGTGCAGATCATGCAAGGCATTCTGACGGCGATCGAGATCCAGCCTCGGGGGCGGGCGAAGGCGCGGTAAACGGCGAACCGCCGCCGTTACGGTTTCCACATCGTCGTTATTCGGCTGCGACGAATCGCAGCGTCATGCGTAGCCAACGGCAGCGCATGCGCTCTCGCGGTGGCGACGATCACGCGAATCTGCAGGATCGCCATGGAAGGAAGCCGGAAGCCCGTCGAGCGCAAGGACGACCTGCAGGTCGAGCGGGATGACGCCCTTGCCCCTGCGAGTGATCGAGACCGGCTTCCCGGTCTGCTCGACACGACGGATAATCTCTAGGCAGCGCTGCTTGAAATCGGTGATTGAAATGTCCATTTTCCGAGTCTAAATGGCCATCTTGCCTTGATCAATCCAGTCTTGCCTTCGTCCCATCCTTCCCCCCATGCTCTTCGTGTGCGATGAGTAGCGCGATACGCCGCGCCAGGGCTGCTCTCGTTAGCCGGCTTGGCGCCTACGCGCGCCTCATTCGCCTCGACAAGCCGATCGGGACGCTGCTGCTGCTGTGGCCCACGCTGTGGGCATTGTGGCTGGCCGCGCAAGGCTGGCCGGATATACACATCTTGGCGGTGTTCATGGCTGGCACGCTGCTGATGCGCTCGGCCGGATGTGCGGTGAACGATTTCGCCGATCGTGATTTCGACCCGCATGTAGCGCGCACGCGCGAGCGTCCGCTCGCGGCGCGCCAGATCCGAAGCAGCGAAGCCCTGGCAGTCGCCGCTGCGCTGTCGCTGACCGCCTTCGCGCTGGTGCTCACGCTTAATCGGCTCACCGTTGTGCTGTCCTTCCTTGCGCTGTTCCTCGCGGTGAGCTATCCCTTCACCAAGCGCTTCTTCCTCATGCCGCAAGCCTATCTCGGTATTGCCTTCGGCTTCGGCATTCCCATGGGCTATGCAGCCGTTGTTGGTGAGGTACCCGGCGTTGCCTGGGTCCTGCTGGCGGCCAAGATCTCTTGGACGATTGCCTACGACACCGAGTATGCGATGGTCGATCGCGAGGATGATCGCAAGATCGGTATACGTACCTCGGCGATCTTGTTCGGCCGTTACGATGTCGCGGCGGCCACGCTGTTTCATGGGGCCTTCGTCGCGATGATGATAGGAATTGGCCTTCACCTGCGGCTCGCCTGGCCTTACTACGTCGGACTTGCCGCGGCTGTTGGCGTGATCCTCTATCAACTGCGGCTCATCCGGCATCGTGGACCGGCGGACTGTTTCCGTGCCTTCCTCAACAACAACTGGGTCGGCGCCGCGGTGTTCGCCGGCATCGCGGTCGCCTTTGAACTGCCGCAGTGAGCTATAGTCGATTTCCGTTATCTCGGCGGGAGGAATCGTGGAGCTCGGACTGGCAGACAAGGTCGTGTTGATCACCGGGGGCAGCAAGGGCATCGGGTTGTCATGCGCACGTGCGTTTCTGGACGAAGGCGCCAAAGTCGCGCTGGTTTCGCGCGCGCAAAGCAACCTCGATGCGGCGGTTGCGAAGCTGGCCGCGCCGAAGGGCCGAGTGCTGACGGTCGCTGCCGACCTGAAGCAGGCTGAAGCGGCGGCCGCCGCGGTGGCTAAGGTTGACAGCGAGCTCGGCGCGATCGAAGTCGTGGTCAACTCCGCAGGTGCGGCCAAGCGTTATCTCCCGGCCGAGCTGACCGCCGCCTCCTGGCACGACGCGATGGACGCCAAGTACTTCACCTACATCCATACCCTCGATGCGGTGCTACCGCGCATGGCGGCACGCGGCGGCGGGGCGGTCGTAAACATCATCGGCCTGGGTGGCAAGATCGCCACGCCGATCCATCTGCCGGGCGGCGCAGCCAATTCTGCGTTGATGCTGACGACCGTCGGGCTCGCGAATGTCTACGGCCCGAAGGGCATTCGCATCAATGCCATCAACCCGGCGGCGACGATGACCGATCGGGTGCAGGAAGCCCTGCGTCTGGAAGCGAAGACAAAGGGCGTGAGTGAACAGGAGGTTCTGGCACAGGGTCAGGCGAAGGTGCCGCTCGGGCGTTATGCCTCACCGGAAGACATCGCTTATCTGACTGTATTCCTGGCATCGGACAAAGCCAGTTACATCACCGGCGCAATCGTCCCGATGGACGGCGGCGCCAACCCGGTGTTGTGAGCCGAGACGTTGCCGCTAAACTGCTCGGCCACCTTCCGCCATGCGTTATGACGACCTGCGCGACTTCATTGCGCAACTCGAGAAGCTCGGCGAGCTGAAGCGCATCGCGACGCGCGTGTCGCCTCGGCTGGAGATCACGGAGATCTGCGACCGTGTGCTCAAGGCCGGTGGCCCGGCACTGCTCTTCGAGCAGCCCACGGGCTATTCGATTCCAGTGCTCGCCAATCTATTCGGCACGCCGCGTCGGGTCGCGCTCGGAATGGGCGAAGAGTCGGTCGACGCGTTGCGCGAGGTCGGCAAGCTGCTCGCCTACCTCAAAGAGCCCGAGCCGCCGAAAGGTCTGAAAGACGCGTGGGACAAGCTGCCCGTGCTCAAGAAGGTGCTCGACATGGCACCGAAGGAGCGCAAGTCAGCACCCTGCCAGCAGATCGTGTGGGAAGGTACAGACGTCGATCTCGCGCGACTGCCGGTGCAGACGTGCTGGCCTGGCGATGCCGCGCCGCTCATCACCTGGGGATTGACGGTCACGCGCGGGCCGCACAAGAAGCGGCAGAACCTGGGAATTTATCGCCAGCAGGTGATCGCATGCAACAAGGTGATCATGCGCTGGCTCGCGCATCGCGGCGGCGCGCTCGATTTTCGCGACCACTGCATCGCCAATCCGAACCAGCCGTTCCCGGTGGCGGTTGCACTGGGCGCCGACCCCGCGACCATCCTCGGCGCGGTCACGCCGGTGCCAGACACGCTGTCGGAGTATCAGTTCGCCGGGCTGCTGCGCGGCGCGCGAACCGAGCTGGTGAAGTGCATCGGCAACGATCTTCAGGTGCCGGCGAGCGCCGAGATCGTGCTCGAAGGCTCGATCACGCCGAATGAAGCGGCGCTCGAAGGCCCCTTCGGCGATCACACCGGTTACTACAACGAGCAGGACAAGTTTCCCGTGTTCACCATCGAGCGCATCACGATGCGTCGCGACCCGATTTATCACAGCACGTACACCGGCAAACCGCCGGACGAACCGGCGATCCTCGGTGTGGCACTGAACGAAGTGTTCGTGCCGCTGCTCACCAAGCAGTTTCCCGAGATTGTCGATTTCTATCTGCCGCCCGAAGGCTGCAGCTACAGGCTCGCGGTGGTAAGCATGCGCAAACAGTACCCGGGACACGCGAAGCGCGTGATGTTCGGCATTTGGTCGTTCCTGCGCCAGTTCATGTACACCAAGTTCATCGTAGTGACCGACGACGACGTGAACATTCGGGATTGGAAGGAAGTCATTTGGGCGATGACTACGCGCGTCGACCCGGCACGCGATACGCTGCTGATCGAAAACACACCGATAGATTATCTCGACTTCGCCAGCCCGGTATCTGGACTGGGATCGAAGATGGGCGTCGATGCGACCAACAAGTGGCCCGGCGAAACAATGCGCGAGTGGGGCCGTCCGATCGTGATGGACGAGGCGGTGAAGCGGCGCGTGGATGAGATGTGGGCTTCGCTTGGGCTTTAGCTCCCTCTATGGCAAACGCCTTTTCCGATGCCTAACCGCCTCGCTCACGAAACCAGCCCCTACCTCCAGCAGCACGCCGACAACCCGGTCGATTGGTATCCGTGGGGCGCAGAGGCGCTGCGGCGCGCGCGGGACGAGAACAAGCCGATTCTGTTGTCGGTTGGCTATTCGGCCTGTCACTGGTGTCATGTCATGGCGCACGAGTCGTTCGAAGATCCGGGCATCGCCGAGGTAATGAACCGTCACTTCATCAATATCAAAGTGGATCGTGAAGAGCGGCCGGACATCGATCAGATCTATCAAATGGCGCATCAGTTGTTGACGGGTCGCCCTGGGGGGTGGCCGCTGACGATGTTCTTGGCCCCCGATCAGAAGCCGTTCTTTGGCGGCACGTATTTTCCCAGGACGCCGCGCTACAACCTGCCCGGCTTCGCCGACCTGCTCGAACAGGTGGCGCGGATCTACGCCGAGCAGGGCGACGCGATCGCGGGGCAGAACGCGGAGCTGATGCAAGTCCTACAGCGCACAGTGCCCGCGACACCCGCTGGCCATCCGCCTAGCGCCGAGGTGATCGACACGGCGTTGCAGGCACTGCTCAGTCAATTCGATCGCCAGTACGGCGGCTTGGGAGACGCGCCGAAGTTTCCGCATCCCGCGGAATTGGAATCCGCTTTGCGCGAAGCTGCATTGCGCAGCGATGCGACCCTGCGCGGGCTCGCGGTCTTCACGCTGAGGCAGATGGCGCTCGGCGGGATCTTCGACCAGCTCGGAGGTGGCTTCTATCGCTACAGCACGGATCGGTATTGGAGCATTCCACACTTCGAGAAGATGCTGTATGACAACGGCCCTTTGCTGCGCTTATGCGCGGATGCCTGGTTGGTGACCGGTGACCCCCTGTTCGCGCACGTGTGCGAGCAGACCGCGGCATGGGTGATGCGCGAGATGCAATCGCCCGAGGGCGGCTACTACTCGAGTCTCGACGCCGATTCGGAGCATCGCGAGGGCAAGTTCTACGTCTGGTTGCGCGACGAAGTGGAGAGCGTGCTAACCGAACCGGAGTATGCGATCGCTGCACCACATTACGGCATCGACGGACCGCCGAATTTCGAAGGCCACGCCTGGCATCTGCGAATCATCCGTCCGCTCGATGAAGTGGCGCGCGAGCGCGGTGTCGAACTCGAGCGCGCCGAGATGCTGTTGCAGGCTGCGCGTGCCAAGCTGTTCGCCGCGCGGGAAGGAAGACCGCATCCGGGGCGCGACGAAAAAGTGCTCACAGCGTGGAACGCGCTGATGATTCAGGGGATGGCCCATGCTGGGCGGGTCTTCGGCCGGGCCGACTGGCTCGATTCGGCGCGACGGGCGCTCGACTTCGTGCGCGCGGCGCTGTGGCGCGACGGTCGACTGCTGGCGACGTACAAGAATGGTGAGGCCCACCTCATGTCGTATCTCGACGATCACGCTTTTCTGCTCGCCGCACTTCTCGAGCAGCTGCAGGCTCGCTTCGACATTGAGGACCTGCGCTTTGCGGCGGCCCTTGGCGAGGCCTTGCTGGAGCGATTCGAGGATCGTGCAAGCGGTGGCTTTTTCTTTACCGCTCACGATCATGAGCCGCTCATCGTGCGGCCCAAGCCCGGCTACGACAATGCCACCCCCTCGGGAAACGGCGTGGCTGCCTTCGCCTTGCAACGGCTCGGTTACCTGCTGGGCGCCGAGCGCTATCTACGTGCGGCCGAAGGTTGCTTGCGCTTGTTCGCGGATCAGATCGAGCAACACCCGAGCGCCTTTACCTCGATGTTGGCCGCACTGGCCGAACATCACCGCCCGCCCACGCTTGTCGTGCTGCGTGGCGAACCCGACGCCATGCGTACTTGGGCCACCGCCCTCGATCGTCAGTACTTGCCCGCTACGCTGGTCCTTGCCATCCGTGATTCTCTGGACGATCTGCCCGAACCTCTGGCCAAGCCGAAGCGACCCGGCGTCAACGCCTGGGTATGCGAGGGCGTTAGTTGCCTGCCTCCCATTGGAGAGCTTACCGAGTTGGAGCGCACGCTTCGCGTGCCCGGTTGAGTTGCAGGCAGGCCGACTGACTCGGTTCCAAAGCTTTTGGGAAAGGCTTTAGAATCCCGGTGTCTTGCACGCCACTTACATGAGGAAAGGGGTTTCGGAGATGAAGAAGATCGTGGTTGGAGTCCTCGCGGTTGCGGGCCTGTTCGGCGGCGCCAGCGCTCATGCAGCAGTCGACGCGGCGAAGGCGAAACAACTCGCGCAAAAATACAACTGCCTTGCCTGTCACGCCGAGGACAAGAAGCTAGTGGGACCGTCGTACAAGGATGTCGCCAAGAAATACAAGGGTGATGCCGGTGCGGAAGCCAAGCTGGTCAGCAAAGTGAAGGCGGGTGGTGGCGGTGTGTGGGGGACCATTCCGATGCCGCCGAACAATGTTCCCGAGGGTGACATCAAGACGATGGTCGAGTGGATTTTGTCGATGCAGTAATCGAGTCTGCACGCCCTTATAGAAAAAGCCGGCCGCGCGCCGGCTTTTTCTTTGTTCGGCCTAAGCATTGTTTGCCAACCCGATGTTTGTAGGCTCAAAATTGACATTTGTAAGGCAGCAGACAATAATCGCGCGGGTTTTCGATGTCGACCAAGCTCAAGGACCGATCATGACAATCATTCGCTTCGGGACGATGCTCAAGCGCAATGCATGGGTGTTCATTACCGCCGCCGCCCTCGCCGCGGCCGGCTGTGGAAAGAAGGAAGAACCGGCACCCGCGCCGAAGTCCGCGGGACCGGCCGCGCCCGCGGCGAAGGTCGTGCTTATCGGCCACGCCGCTCCACTGACCGGCGACATCGCCCACTTGGGCAAGGACAACGAGAACGGCGTCCGGCTGGCCATCGAGGAGGCGAACAAGAAGGGCATTACTGTCGGAGGCGAGAAGATCACCTTCGAAATGATGAGCGAGGACGACGAAGCCAAGCCCGACAAGGGTCCGATCATCGCGCAGAAGTTCGTCGACGCCAAAGTCTCGGGTGTTGTGGGTCATCTCAACTCCGGCGTCACTATCCCCGCATCGGCCGTGTACGAGCAGGCCGGGATTCCGATGATCACGGGCTCGGCGACCAATCCCAAGCTGACCGAGCAAGGCTTCAAAGTCACCTTCCGCACAGTGGGTCGTGACGATCAGCAAGGACCGGCAGTGGCCAGCTACCTTGTGAGTCAGAAGAAGCCCAAGCTCGTGGCGGTTATCGATGATGCATCTGCCTACGGCGAAGGTTTGGCGAACGAAGTCGAAAAGACGCTGAAGGCGGACGGCGTGAAAGTCTTGCCGCGCGAGAAAGGGACAACCGAAACGCGCGACTGGAAGGCGATCCTCACCAAGCTGCGTGGCAAGAAGCCCGATGCGATCTTTTACGGCGGGATGGACTCCGCAGCCGGCCCGCTGGTCAAGCAGGGTCGTGAGCTTGGGATGAAAGTCGTCTTCGCCTTCGGCGATGGCGCATGTACCGAGAAGATGGCAGAGCTGGCCGGCGAAGCCGCCGAGGGATTGATTTGCTCTCAAGCCGGTATCCCGGCTAAAGCGTCCAGCCCGGCGTTCTTGAACGCATTTAGAGCGCGCTTCAACGCCGACCCAATTATCTACGCGCCCTTCACCTACGATGCCGCCAATCTGCTCATCACGGCGATGGAGAAGGCGGGCTCGACCGAGCCTGCCAAATATCTGCCGGAGCTGCACAAGATCAGCTACACCGGCGCTACCGGTAAGATCGAGTTCGACGAAAAAGGTGATCGGAAGGATGCCGAGATGACGATCTTCACGATGAAGTCGGGTAAGATCGAACCGATCGCCGTCATCAAGAGCGGTAAGACGATGACGTTCGACGAATTCATGCAGCAAAGCGGACAAGCGACAGCTGCAGCTCCCGCTCCCGCACCGGCTGCGGAGGCGAAACCGGCGAGCGAGGAGAAGAAGTAAAGGCTATCGTCCTCGTTCCAGGTGGACCAGAAACGGCACCTTCGGGTGCTGTTTTTGTTTGAGTGGGCAGTCGAGCGCGAATGGACATCTTCCTCCAGCAAATCATCAATGGGCTGACTTTGGGCAGCGTATACGCCATTGTCGCGCTCGGTTACACGATGGTTTATGGGATCGTTCAGCTTATCAACTTCGCGCATGGCGAGGTCGTGATGATCGGCGCGATGGTCGCGCTCAGCGTGATCGGAGCGCTCGCCGCTTCCAGCGGCTTGCCTCCGCTCGTTGTGGTGCTGGCGGGCGTTGCTTGCGCGGTTCCCGTTTGCATGGCGGTGGGCTACGCCATGGAGCGCGTGGCGTACCGCCCACTGCGCGGTGCCCCGCGGCTGGCGCCCCTCATCACCGCGATCGGCATTTCGATCATTCTCCAGCAGGTCGCAATGATCATCTGGAGTCGCAACCCCTTGTCATTTCCCCAGATCGTCTCCAACCCGGTGTTCGAGTTCGCCGGCGCGCATGCCAGCGCAGTGCAAGTCGTGATCATCTGCGTCTCGGTGTTGATGATGGCCGGTCTCACGTTGTTGGTGTATCGCACGCGCTTGGGCGTGGCGATGCGCGCGACCTCGGAGAGCGCGCAGATGGCGGGCTTGATGGGCGTGAACGTCAATCGCGTGATCGCCGCGACCTTCGTCATCGGCGCGGCATTGGGTGCGATCGCCGGCGTCATGGTCGGAACCTACTACGGCATCGCCCACTACAAGATGGGCGCGTTGCTGGGTCTGAAAGCTTTCTCTGCGGCCGTCCTCGGCGGCATTGGCAATCTTGCAGGCGCGATGCTGGGCGGCGTGCTGCTCGGTATCGTCGAGGCGCTGGGCGCGGGTTACATCGGCGACCTTACCGACTTGTGCCGCATTTCATGGATTTCGTCGGCCTTGGCGAAGCGCTGCGAGGTCGATCAACATGTCGTTCTGTTCGGCAGCAACTACCAGGACGTGTTTGCCTTCGTGGTGCTGATCCTGGTGCTCGTGTTCCGACCGTCCGGCCTGCTCGGCGAGCGCGTGGGCGATCGGGCATAAAGGGCGTCGATGAAGGACGTGAAAAAACTCACCCCAAAGCCCCGGGCCGCGCGTTGGGTAGGCGTAGTGCTCATCGCCGCGGCGCTCACGGTGCTGCCCTTCGTGCTCGCCAGCGTTGGTACGGCATGGGTGCGAATCACCAACCTCGCCATCCTCTTCGTCCTCCTTTCGCTGGGCTTGAACATCGTGGTCGGCTTTGCCGGACTGCTCGACCTCGGTTACATCGCCTTTTACGGCGTAGGCGCCTACACCTATGCCATCCTCGCCTCGCCGCATTTTGGACTCCACCTGCCGTTCTGGATCATTCTGCCGATCGGCGCTTTTCTCGCGTGTGTGTTCGGTGTTCTGCTCGGGGCACCCACGCTGAAGTTGCGCGGCGATTACCTCGCCATCGTCACGCTCGGTTTCGGCGAGATCGTGCGCATTTTTTTGAACAACTTGTCACAGCCGGTCAACATCACCAACGGACCGCAAGGTATTACCCGGATCGATCCCTTCCGTATCGGCGCTTTGAGCTTCAGCCGGTCGAGCACGTTCGCTGGACTCGAGTTCAGCGGACCGATCAAGTACTACTACCTGCTGCTCATCGTGCTGTTGGTGGTCATCGTGGTAAACCTGCGGCTCGAGAATTCGCGCATCGGGCGCGCCTGGATGGCGATTCGCGAAGACGAGCTGGCCGCTCAGGCGATGGGCATCAACACCCGCAACGTGAAGCTGCTTGCGTTCGCAATGGGCGCGAGCTTCGGCGGCATTGCCGGTGGCATGTTCTCGGCGATGCAAGGCTTCATCAGCCCGGAGAGCTTCGTTTTGGTCGAGTCGATCATGGTGCTGTCGATGGTCGTGCTGGGCGGAATGGGGAATGTCTGGGGCGTGATCGTCGGCGCACTGCTGCTGTCCTTCGTCCCCGAGATCCTGCGCTACACCGTCGAGCCGTTGCAGCGGGCGTTGTTCGGGCGGCTGCTGCTGGAGCCCGAAGTCATTCGCATGCTGCTGTTCGGGCTCGCATTGGTATTGATGATGTTGTACCGGCCGGCCGGGCTGATTCCTTCTGCCACGCGCAAGCGCGAACTGGAAGAGCACGAGTAAGCGATGAGTCAGGCGAACGCTTTGCTCGAGTCGCGCAACATCGACAAGCGCTTTGGCGGCTTGGTGGCGTTGTCGGATGTATCGATCAAGATTGCTCGCGGCACCATCTTCGGCCTCATCGGCCCAAACGGCGCTGGCAAGACGACGTTGTTCAACTGCCTCACGGGACTGTACGAACCGACAGCAGGTCGAATTCTCATCGACGGCCAAGACTTCACGGGTTGCAAGCCTTATCGGATCGTGGAAGCAGGCGTCGCGCGTACGTTCCAGAACATCCGATTGTTCCAGAACATGACGGCGCTCGAGAACGTGATGGTAGGGCGGCACCCGCGCACGCGCGCCGGGGCGTTCGGTGCCATCTTGCATACGCCGCACCAACAGGCCGAGGAGCGTAGCATTCGGGCGCGCGCGCGCGAATTGCTCGACTACGTCGGCATCCGCCGCCACGGCAACGCACTTGCGCGCAATCTGCCTTACGGGGATCAGCGCCGCCTGGAGATTGCGCGCGCATTGGCCACCGACCCCAAACTGCTCGCGCTCGACGAACCGGCGGCCGGCATGAATGCGACCGAGACGGCAGCGCTGCGCGCGCTGCTCGAACGCATCCGCGCCGATGGCGTCACCATTTTCCTCATCGAACACGACGTCAAGCTTGTGATGGGCTTGTGCGACCGGGTCGCGGTGCTCGATTACGGGAAGAAAATCGCCGAAGGCGCACCGGCGGAAGTGCAGAAGGATTCCAAAGTCATCGAAGCCTATCTCGGAGGCGCATTACCGTGAGCCTGCTGCGGGTCGACGGCCTGAAGATCTCCTACGGCGGTATCAACGCCGTTAAGGGCGTCGACCTGGAAGTCGATCAAGGCGAGATGGTGGCGTTGATCGGTGCCAATGGCGCGGGCAAAACCACGACGCTGAAGGCGATTTGCGGGGTGATGAAGCCCGCGGCGGGCAAAGTGCACTACCAGGGCCAAGACATCACGAATATGCCGTCGTACGCCTTGGTCGAGATGGGGCTCGCGCTGGTACCGGAGGGCCGCGGTGTGTTCGGGCGGCTGACCGTCGAGGAGAACCTCGGCATCGGAGCTTATACGCGACGCGACAAGCTGGCGGTGCGCGCCCAACTCGAGCGCGTCTACGCGCTTTTTCCGAGGCTGAAGGAGCGCCGGCATCAAACGGCCGGTACCATGTCCGGCGGCGAGCAGC
>Ga0070741_10002167_pt1 | contig 54507 bp, 49 predicted proteins | sample Coa_R1_4_FD_66440 | JGI IMG/M metagenome (GOLD analysis project Ga0070741, IMG submission 66440) | Surface soil microbial communities from Centralia Pennsylvania, which are recovering from an underground coalmine fire - Coalmine... | ecosystem: Environmental > Terrestrial > Soil > Unclassified ... | reverse complement strand
TTCCAGCGGCCTGGGCCTGGCCCTCACCAAGAGGTTGGTCGAGGCCCACGGCGGCAGGATCTGGTTCGAGTCCAAGCCCAACCGGGGCACCACCTTCTACTTCACGCTGCCGCTGGCCGATCACAAGGCCAAAACGAAAGTGAGAGCGAAGTGATTCGCGTCCTGATCGTCGACGACGAGCCCGCGGTCCGAGTGACGCTGGCAAGAGCATTCAGCCGGCAGTCCGACGTCCAGGTTGTCGGCGAAGCGGCCGACGGCGAGGCGGCCGTGGCGCTCGCACAGAAACTCGAGCCGGACGTCATCGTGATGGACGTGCAGATGCCGAAGCTCTCGGGGCTCGACGCCACCGTGCAGCTGCGGAAGATGGGCATCCAGACGCCGATCCTGTTCCTCACAGCCGACACCCGCGCGTCGGAGCGAGCCAAGCAGCTGAAGCACGTGTCGCTGTTGCTCAAAGCCGAGGTGTCGATGGCCGAGACCCTCGCCGCCGTCCGGCGCGCCGCGAAGGACGTCTAACCCGTCACCGCGTCGAGCACGGCGCGCACCGTCGCCGGCTTCAAAAGATGGGCGTCGACCAAGCGCTGCTCGGCTGCTTCCAGCGGATCGCCTGACATGACGACCAGTCGCGGCCGTGGCCGCCGTCGTCGGAGTGCCTTTACAAGCGACAACCCGTCGCCGTCGGGAAGGCGCCGGTCGAGGAGGACGACATCCGGGCGCCACTCCTCGGCGGTAGCGCGCCCCTCTGCAGTGGTGCGCTCCCACCGGACCTCGCGCCCACCACGGGCAAGGATGCGCATGACCGTCGTTGCCGCCAACTCGTCATCTTCGACGAGAAGAACTCGCGTCGGCGCGCTCACGCTTGTCGAAAGGACAGTTCGACGCCGTCGGCCCCGCCGACCAGCTCCGCGCCCAGGCTCTCGGCGAGTCCGCGTACGACCGCCCGGTCCCATCGCACGCGACCCCCGTCGGCTCGGGCGACGACGACCTCGGTACGGCCATCCAGTTCGTTGACGTTCACGACGACGCCTCCATCGCCGTCCCCAACGACGACACACAGGGCGGCGACGCCCTGTGCCAGTGACGCGGCGCGTGCGGCTACCGCTCCGACCCGGGTCGCGTCGACGCGCACATCGACCTGGCGCCGCGAAGCGTCTCTACGAGCCTCCTCGAGCGCGGGGCCAAGCTCGACAGTAGACATATCCGACTTGTCCGTACCCGCCGCTACGAGCGCGGGTAGCGCCGTCAGTGACGCATTCAACCGGCGGCACTCGGCTTCTGCGCCGGTGAGCATCGAGCGGCAGAAATCATCCGCGTCGTCCGCCATTTCGTCGAGAACGGACGTCAACGCGAGCCGGATGGAACCGATGCTTCCTCGGACGTCGTGCACGGCGGCCGCCATCGCGTCGACCGGGTCGGGCGTCATCACGGGTGATGTTACGGCGGGGAGGTGACTGCAAAGAGGTGCCAGGCTCCCGGCACTCCGCGCAGCTCGTGGCTGCCGCGGTCCTCGAACTGCGCTCCCGAGCCCAGCACGAGGTCGCGCACGGTCTGGGACGTCAGAACCTCACGAGGCCTGGCGGCGGCCGCGACTCGCGCCCCGATGTTCACCGCCATGCCGTGAACGTCGTCGGCGACGATCTCGCACTCACCCATGTGCAGGCCCACGCGCACATCCAGGTCCAGGTCGCGGACCCGGTCACGGATGGCAATGGCCGCCCTGATCGCGGCCGTCGGCTGGTCGAAGGTCAGAAGGACGCCGTCACCGACCGTTTTGATCACCTGGCCTCCATGAGACTCGGCCGCGTCGGTGACGACCTCGTGATAGCGAAGGACGAGCTCGCGCCAGCGGCTGTCGCCCATTTCGGCGATCCGTCGGGTGGACTCCACGACGTCGACGAACATGACCGTGCACACCCCACGTTGCGTTTCGGAGCCGTGTGCGCCGCGTTGCAAGCTCGTCACCGTCCGACGGATCACATCGGCGACCTCGTCGCCGGAGAGGCCGAGCTCGGCCCCGATCTGGGCGTTGGATTGCCCCTGGCTGAGGGCGGCGAGGACCTGGCGTTGGCGTGCCGACAGTTGGACTTCATCGGGCTTTGGGCCACCGCGAAGCTCACTGAGGACGTACGAGGCGAGCGACGGCGCGAATACCGCCTCGCCCGCCGCGGCCCGCGTGACGGCGTCCGCAACCTCGCCTGCCGTACTCGTCTTGAGCAGATAGCCCTGGGCGCCGGCGCGTACAGCTTCGAGTACGTCGGGTTCGTCGCCCGACGAGGACAGCATGAGCACCCGAACACCCGGTACTGCGTCCACGATGCGCTGCGTCGCCTCCGTCCCGGTGAGCTTTGGCAGGTGGAGGTCCATGAGCACGACCTCGGGCCCGGTGGCGATGGCGGCGTCGATGGCCGCCTCACCGTCGTCGGCTTCGGCGACGACGGTGGCCACTCCTTTGTGCTCGAGCGCAGAGCGCATTGCCTCGCGCCACATCGGATGGTCATCGACGAGCATGAGCCGCACCGCGCCGACGGTGGCAGCACCGGTCTCGACGGTGCCGGCGACGACGGCTGGCGTCGAGGTGCGCTGGGGTGCCGTCACGTCGAGTGAAGGGTCCTGGGCGAGCACCGCCGCCTCCAACCTCCGGAGGTCGGGGGTCGGCTCGATCCCGAGCTCCTCGACCATGAGCTCGCGCAGGTCTTGGTAGGCGCGCAGTGCCTCGGCTTGTCGTCCGCATCGATACAGGGCCGTGATGCGCTGCGCCCAGAGGCCCTCGCGCAGGGGATGAGCGCGCGTCAATCCCTCGAGCTCGGCGACCACGGCGGCGTGCCGGCCTGCGGCGAGTTCGGCCGCCATCTTGCCCTCGACCGCAGCAAGACGTGCTTCTTCCAACCGCACGACGTCGGGAGCGAGGGTCGGATGCTCCGCGACCTCGGCCACCGCCGGACCCCGCCAGAGCGCGAGCGCCTCGTTGAACGCGGTCGATGCTTCGTCGGCGTGGCCGTCAGCGAGGAGTGCCTGGCCTCTGGCGAGCGAGTCGAAGAATCGTTCAGCGTCGAGCTCGCCAGCCTCGAGGACGAGCCGATACCCGATGGGCTCGGTCTGCAGGCGGTCGCTCAGATCACCGAACGCCTTTCGTATCCGAGAGATGTAGACCCGCAGACCCGCGAGCGCCTTGTCGCTTGGCTCATCGCCCCAGAGCGTCTCGATCAGCTCGTCGGTCGCAACCACCCGGTTGGCCGAGAGCGCGAGGAGTGCGAGCACCGCGCGCGGACGCTCACCGCCAACCGCGATCGCCTCGCCCTCTCGTCGGATCTCGAGAGGCCCCAGAATGCCGACGTCGATGTTCATTACGTCCCACCGCGCACGCTAGCGATGCCGCTCACTACCGCGATACACCTCATCGAGCCGGCGACATCGTGTGCCCGACTTCTTCGTGCTCCTCGCCCGTTGACGGTCGGCGCGGGACCCGACCGAGCCAGGGTGCCGGTGCGTCGCGGTCAGAATGACTGACGATGCTTGACGAGCGTTTCGTCATTCTCGGTGCGGCCATCGCCAGCGTCGGGATGCTGATCTACCTGCGCGACACGCTGCGGGGCGACACCCAGCCCAACCGGGTGACCTTTCTTCTCTGGGGGCTGGCGCCGTTACTGGCCTTCGGCGCCGAGGTCTCCGCCGGTGTCGGGCTCCGCTCGTTGATGACGTTCGTCGTGGGGTTCGGCCCGCTGCTGATCTTCTTTGCCTCGTTCCGGAACCCGAACGCTGTCTGGAACCTGCAGCGCATCGACTACGTCTGCGGCGCACTCTCCGTCGCCGGACTCGTTGCGTGGATCCTCACCCGCCACGGCACGGTCGCGATCGCCGCCGCCATCGCCGCCGACGCCCTGGCCGCTGCGCCGACCGTTCGGAAGTCCTGGCTGGCGCCGGAGACCGAGACGGCCGCTGCGTATGCGGCCGCCGCCGTCAACGCCGCCATCGCGCTGCTGACCGTGACCGTGTGGACGACGGCCGACGTGGCCTTCCCGCTCTACATCCTGTGCGTTGCGACGATGGAGACGATCCTCATCGCCGGACGCCTCGGCCCGCGCCTCCGCGCTCGACGTGCGAAGGCAGCGCTCCTGGCCGAGGCGTAATCCGGCGCTACGGCCGGTCGAGGAGCTGCGGCCCGAGGACGAAGGTCACGTCGCTCTGGCGACGACAGGCGGGGCAGTTCAGGAACACCCAGGAACCGACCTCACGCCGGTGCTCATCAGACATTGCAGCTTGGGCTCCACAAGCGGGACACACGACCGTCGGCATTGCACCCCTCTCCTCCCACCCGAGCCCCCGTTCGGAACCGGGCGCGACCAACTTCGACACGGACAGGGACAAGACCTGCTGTCGACATCCTCGTTGAGTACATCGACACCCACTCACTGACAGAAATGCCCGGATCCGACCGTTATGTACCGGTCTCAGATCCGGGCGAGGAGGACTCCTTCGCCGCCGGCGGCGGTGAGGCCGTCTGCTCGGCCGGCGAGGTAGCGCGCGGCGAGTTCGTCGGTCGGCACGACCCGGACGTCGGAGAACCTGGCGTGCCGTGCCAGGGCCACGATCTCCTCTGGCGCGTAGAAGCTGATCCACGGCGTGCCTGATGCCTGCGCGCCTCGTGCCGCGGCCTCGAGCGCTGGACGATCGCTGTCGTCGGCGAGCGCGAACGGGAGCATGAACGTCATCGTGACGATCGAGCCCGGTGCCATCTGGGAAAGCGTGTCGAGTGTCGCGGCGGTGGCGTCCTTGGTGATGTACATCGACACGCCGCTCGATGAGACCAGCGCTTTCGAGGCCGGATCGAAGCCCGCGGCGAGGAGTGCTTGCCACCAGTCGTTGTCGGCCTCGAAGTCGACGGGGATGAGGCGGAGGTGGTCGGGCACGCCGTAGCCAAGCTCGTCCAGGCGCTGCCTCTTCCACGTCTGCGGTCCCGGCCGGTCGATTTCGAACACCTGCACGCTCCCCGCGAGGTCGGCGTGGCGCTGGGCGAAGGTGTCGAGTCCTGCACCGAGGAGGACGTACTGGCCGATGACTTCGTCGACGAGCAGGTCCTCGACGAACCGAGTGCGGGCCACCAGCGCGGCGCGGTAACCCGCGGTGCCGACCGGATGCATGTCCGGCCGGTCCCGCCACCCGGCTTGGGGCTCTGCCAGCGCAAGGCCGATGTCGTCCTCGATCAGGTGCGGTGGAGAGTCGAGCTCCATGTGCAGCGCGCGCCAAAGGGCGGTGCGCACAGCGCTGCTGTCGGGAGCGACGTTCATCGGAGCGACAACTATGCCAAGCCAGCAGCGATCGGTCGGGCTCGACCCACCGTGGAGACCGACACGCTGACCGTGCGGAGCGGGCATGATGGCGGCCGATGCCGAGCGCCGACGAGATCCGAGACGGTCAACGAGCGACGTGGGCCGGGCTGTCCGCCGGGTGGGAGAAGTGGGACTCGGTGATCATGGATCAGCTGGGCCCCGTCGGCGCGGCGATGATCGAGCGTCTCGACATCGCTGAAGATCACCATCACCTCGACATCGCGTCAGGCACCGGTGAGCCGGGTCTGACCATCGCCAAGTCGGCGCCGAAGGGACGCGTGGTGCTCACCGACCTCGTGCCGGAGATGCTCGAGATCGCGGACCGACGTGCGAGCGCGCAGGGCGTTACCAACGTCGAGACGCAGGTGTGCAGCGCCGATGATCTGCCCTTCGACGACGCCACCTTCGACGGCGTCTCTGTGCGCTTCGGGTACATGTTCTTTCCGGACGTGGCCAAAGCGACGGCCGAGTTCGTGCGCGTGCTCAAGCCCGGCGGACGTCTGTGCTCGTCGGTCTGGATCAAGCCCGAAGAGAATCCGTGGACGACGGTCGCCATGCAGGCGATCGCGACCGAGGCGGTGGTGACTCCGCCCGCGCCCGACGGACCCAACATGTACCGCTGTGCGGCTGATGGATATGTCAGTGCTCTCTACGAGCAGGCTGGGCTGCACGACATCACGGAGTGGGACGTCGGCGTCGAGCTCCTGACCCGGTCGCCCGAGGAGTATTGGGACATGATCAGCGAGCACGTGTCGCTCGCCGTCGCCGCGCTGCAACAGGTCGACGCGCCGGCGCGAGAGCGGATTCGGGCGGCGGCAATCGCAAATGTCAGCGCCTTCGAGAAGGATGGCGCGGTCCGCGTCCCTGGTCTGGCCCGGTGCATCGTGGGCACGAAATAGGTGACAGAGCATGCGGTCGTGATCGCCGGCGGCGGTCCGACCGGGATGATGCTGGCTGCCGAGCTCAAGCTCGCGGGAGCCGACGTCTTCGTCATCGAGCGGCGCACTACCCGCGAGCTCGAAAGCTCGCGGGCGGGCGGACTGCACGCGCGCACGATCGAGGTGCTCGACCAGCGCGGCATCGCCGAACGGTTCGTCTCGGCGGGCCAGCAGCACCCGGCCGTGGGGTACGCCTACATCCAGCTCGACATCACCGACTTCCCGACGCGCCACAACTATCTGCTCGCCCTCTGGCAGCGCGACTTCGAGCGCATCCTCGGGGGTTGGCTCGACGAGCTCGGCGTTCCGATCCGGCGTGGGCTCGAGGTGCTCGGCTTCACCCAAGACGATGGTGGCGTCGATGTCGGACTCTCCGACGACTCGTCCCTCAGAGCCGAGTACCTCGTCGGCTGTGACGGCGGCCGCAGTCTGGTGCGGAAGGCTGCCGCGATCGACTTCGCGGGCTGGGACCCGTCGACCAGCTTCATGATCGCCGAGGTCGAGATGGACGATCCCGACATCGGTGTGCGCCGCGAGGGTGGCGGGATCGGTCCCGTCAACCGGGAGACCGGCGGCGGACCGTATGGGGTGGTGCTGCGGGAAAAGCGCGTCGACCACGCCAGCGAGCCCACGCTGCAGGACCTGCGAGATGCGCTCGTCGCCGCGTACGGGAGCGACTTCGGGGCGCGCGACCCGAGCTGGATCTCGCGCTTCACCGACATGACGCGCCAAGCGGCCGCCTACCGGGCGGGACGGGTGCTGGTGGCGGGCGACGCCGCCCACGTGCATGCGCCGTACGGCGGCCAGGGTCTCAACACCGGTGTCCAGGACGCGGTGAACCTGGGGTGGAAGCTCGCGCAGGTGGTCAACGGGAATTCACCGGACACCCTGCTCGACACCTATCACGCCGAGCGCCACCCGGTCGGTGCTCGGGTGCTGCAGAACACCATGGCGCAGACCGCGCTTGTCACCCCCGACGACCGCCACGACGCGCTGCGGGCGGCCATGGCCGAGCAGCTGCGGATGGACGAGCCCCGCAGGCACGTCGCCGGAATGCTCTCCGGTCTGGACATCCACTACGACCTCGGCGGCGGTCACCCACTCGTGGGGCGGAGGATGCCCGACCTCGATCTGGAGACGGCGGACGGCCCGACTGGTGTGTTCGAACTGCTGCATGACGCCCGACCCGTGTTCCTCAACTTCGCCTCCGAGCCGGCGAATGGCACCGCTCCGTGGACCGACCGGGTCCGGTGGGTCGACGCCACCTATGAGGGCAGCTGGGAGCTGCCGGTCCTCGGTGAGATCGACGGACCGCAGGGCGTGTTGATCCGACCGGACGGGCACGTGGCGTGGGCCGGAGACCCTCGGGACTCCGAACTCGACCGGGCCGCGGTCAACTGGTTCGGAGCGCGAGGCGCTGGGTAGGTCCTCACTCGAGGCTTGCAGCCCCGAAGTCCGGGGAAGCAATCGAGGACATTGGCGTGGTGAACACAGGAGTCGGCGGTATCGACGCGCGCCCACGCCTCGGCATCGAAGAATCAGAGGAGGACGAGATGGCAGGCGAGGAACGAATCGCCGGCGGAGTCGTCGGCAAAGTGGCCGGCAAGGTCAAGGAGAAGGTCGGCGAGGTCATCAATAATGACGATCTCGCCCGCGAGGGCCGGCTGCAGCAGTCGCAGGCCGACGCTGACCGGGAAGCGCGCGAGCGAGCCAAGCTGGCCGAGGAGCGTCAGGCCGAGGCCGACCTCGACGCGGCCAAGGATCGCATCCAGCTCGAGCGCGAACGTCTGCGGACGGAGGTGGCCGAGGAGAACACCGAGGCGGCCATCGAGCGTGAGAAGCACGCCGAGGAAAGCGCTATCGAGGCTGAGACGGCCCGTGCTGAACGGCAGGCAGAGGCCGCTGCGGCGCGCGAGCAAGCGCAGGCGGCGGCAGCCGAGGCGCGAGCCAAGCAGGAGCATGCAATCGAGAAGGACGAGGCGGCGCGTCTCGACGAGGCCGCACGCCGCGCCGAGGCGCGGGCCGAGGCGATGGAGCGCCAGGGAGGTCAGCAGTGATGGATGTGCGTACCGTGCCGAGGACCGTCGTGGAGCGTGGACTAGCGCTCATGCGGGTGCCGGTCGACCTGGCGTCGAGCCGCCTGGCCGACGACGCGCCGATCCGGATCGCCGTCGACCGAGTCGACGCAACCGTGCGCTCTCTCGCAGGGCGAGCTCTGCGCGACGAGGAGCTTCTGGCGTCGGCCCAGCGGCTGCAGGAGGCCGCGAACGAACACGAGCGCGCCGCTCGTCTCCGCGCTGAGGCGGCGCTCACTCGCGAGCGGGCCGACGACGAGGTCCGCACCCGCGTATCGGCCGCCCAGAAGCGAGAGGAACAGGCCGAGCAGAAGGCAGTCGATCGAGTGAAGCAGGCCGAAGAGGACCGACAACGCGCGGAGGAGAAGGTCGAGAAGAAGGCCGAGGCCAAGAAGAAGGCAGTCCGCAACTCGGCGGCCAAGCAGGAAGAGGTCATCGAGTCCAACGCCAAGCGCGTGCGGCTGGCCGAGCTCGAAGAGGAAGCCGAAGCGCTCGAGGAGAAAGAGGAAGTGCTGCGCACGAAGCGTGAGGCGGAGCGGCTTCAGGACGCCGCGGCACGCGCCAAAGAGGAGCGCAAGACCGGCTGACTCCGTGTCGCAGCGGTCGGGCGCGCCCACGCGCGCCGTGCGTGACATGCGGCACAAGGTGAATCCCCCGTGCGCGGTCGCACGTAGCACGGGGAATGCACCCGTTCCACACACAACAACTCGCAGCCGAACGGCGCATCCGGCTTCTTCGTTCAGCAGAACAAGCCCGGCAGGGTCGTTTGGCGGCGCGCAGCTCGACGGACTGCCTCGCCGTCCGAGCGCTCGAACCGACTGACATCAACCGGCTCGCCGACCTCTACGAACGGTTGACGCCTCGGTCCCGGTACCTGCGGTTCATGGCACCGATCCGACTGTTGCCCGACGCCGCGCTCGGCTACCTCGCGAACATTGATCACGATCGCCACGAGGCAGTCGGCGCGTTCGACGACTCCGATCTCATCGGCTCCGCGCACTGGTTCCGCTCACAGCACCACCCGCGCCGGGCCGACATCGCCATCGAGGTGGCCGACGACTACCAGCGCCAAGGCGTCGGGGCGCGCCTCCTACGTCTGCTCGGACGCCGAGCCCAACCGCACGGCATCGACGAGTTCGGCGCCACCCTCTTCGCCGAAAATGTGGGCGCCATCGCCCTGCTCCGAAGCACGGGCTGGACCCGAACGTCGACAGCCGACGGCCCGGAGCTCACCGTCATCCTGAAGATCAACGAGAAGAACTAAGACGCCTCCCCACGCCGTGTGCGGGCAACTCGGGGTGTCTACGATGCGGGCACCGCGACGTGCGAGGTCGTATGACGATCACCAAGACCAGTACCTGCCGCCTTTGCACGGCTATGTGCCCGATCGTCGTGACCATCGAGGACGGCCGGGTCATCGAGGTGCACGGCGACCGCGAGGCCCCGTTGTACGAGGGGTATACGTGCCCCAAGGGCCGGGCTCTTCCCGAGATCCACGCCAACCCGAAGCGGCTGTTGCACAGCCTGCGCCGCCGGGCCGACGGGACCCACGAGCAGATCTCGAGCACCGAGGTCGTGGACGAGGTCGCCGATCGGCTGCGCGACGTCGTCGAGCGCCACGGCCCGAACTCGGTCGCGGCTTACATCGGCACGGCCAGCGCCTTCTATCCCGCCCTCGGGAACGTGGCCGGCACCTTCATCACGGCGCTCGGCAGCAAGATGATCTTCTCGGCCGCGTCGATCGACCAGCCGGGCACGCGCATCGCCGACGCCCTCCACGGGTTGTGGCTCGGCGGCCGGACGCCGTTCGACGACGTCGACGCCTTCCTCTTCGCCGGCACCAACCCGGTCATCTCCAAGCAGTTCCTGGCCGAGAACCCGGCCAAGCGCCTCGCCCGGGCCGTCGAGCGGGGGACGAAGGTCGTCGTCATCGACCCCCGGCGAACCGAGACGGCGCGCCGCGCCCATGTGCATCTCCAGGCCAGGCCCGGCCAGGACGCGGTGGTGCTGGCCGGCCTCATCCACGTCATCCTGCGCGATGGGCTGGTCGATCACTGCTTCGTGGAAAACCACGTCGACGGCGTCGAGTCGCTGAAGGACGCGGTTGCACCGTTCACGCCGGAGTTCGTCGCCCGACAGGCCGACGTCTCCGTCGACGATCTCGTCGAGGCGGCCCGCATCCTCGGCACCGCCCGCCGCGGCGGCGCCGGTGGCGGTACCGGGATCAGCATGACGAGCTGCACGAGCGTGAACTCCTACCTCTTGCTCTGCTTGATGTCGCTGCGGGGCTGGTGGGCGCGTGAGGGCGATCGGGTCGAGCGGCCGAACGTGCTCATGCCGCCGAACCACGCCAAGGCGCAGGCGCGCCGGCCGTACAAGGCCATCGGCTTCGGGCACAAGATGCGCGTGCGCGGCCTCGAACAGGTCGTCGGTGGACTCCCGACGGCGGCGCTGGCGGAGGAGATCCTGCTTCCGGGCGAGGGACAGATCCGCGCCCTGTTCAACGTCGGTGGCAGTCCGATGACGGCGTGGCCCGACCAGCGCCGCACCCGCGAGGCCCTGGAGTCACTCGAGCTGTTCGTCACCACCGATGTCGAGTACTCACCGACGGCCCGCATGGCTGACTACGTCGTCGCCACCAAGATGACCCTCGAGACGCCGTGCATCACCCAGGTCACCGAGTACATCAAATATTTCCACCCCGGCTACGGCTTCCGCGACCCGTACGCGCAGTACACGCCGGCGTTGGTCGACCCACCCGACGGCTCGGACCTCATCGAGGACTGGCAGCTCTACTACCGCGTCGCGCAGCGGCTCGGACTGGGGCTCAACCTCGTCAACGTCTTCGGACGCATCGGCGCTCACATGGAAGCGCCCATCGAGGTGATCCCCCTCGACATGGAGCACGAACCGACCACCGACGACATCTACGAGATGATGTGCCGCGGTTCCCACGTCCCCCTCGATGAGGTGAAACAGCACCCGCATGGACACGTCTTCGAGGAGCTGCTGGACCAAAGGGTCGGGCCGAGCGATCCCGACTGCGAAGACCGCCTCGACGTCGGCAACGCCGACATGCTCGCCGAGCTGGGCGAGATCCGGGAGCGCGCCACGTCGATGCCAGCGGGCGCGGACGGCGACCGGCCATTCCTCTTCGTTCCCCGTCGTGAGAACCGGGTGATCAACTCGACCGGCCGCACGCTGCCCGGTCTGATGCGGGGCCGCAGCTACAACCCCGCGTTCATGCACCCTGACGATCTCCTCCGCGTCGGCGTGGCCGCTGGCGACCTCGTCGAGATCCGCTCCGAGTACGACGCCATCACGGGCGTGGTGGAAGCCGACGCCGACCTGCGGCCCGGTGTTGTCTCGATGAGCCACGGGTTCGGCGGCGTCCCCGGCGAGGACGAGGATCCCCGCGTCGACGGTGCCAACACCAACCGTCTCCTGCGAACCGACGTGGAGTTCGACCGGTACACCGGCATTCCGCGCATGGGCGCCCTGCCCGTGGCCGTCGTTCCGGTGAAATCGGCTGCGCTGACCTGACGCCGTTAGCGGCGCCGGGCGCGCCACCATGTTGTCCAGTGCGCCCCATTCCGATCGTCTTCCACTTCGGGCCGCTCACCGTGCACACCTACGGGATCGGCCTCGCCGTCACCTTCGTCTTTGGCGGTTGGTACCTCACGCGCCGCCTTCGCGATCGAGGCGTCCCGACCGACTGGCTGTCGAACGTGGCCGTCGGGATCATCGTCGGTGCGATCGTCGGCGCTCGCGCCGTTCATGTCGCCTCCCACCTGAGCTACTACGCCGGTCATCCTCTCGAAGTCGTGATGATCTGGCGGGGCGGGCTGTCGTCGTTTGGCGGGCTCGCGGCCGGGCTCGCAGTCGGCATATTCCTGACCCGCCGCCGCCGACCCGACGGAACCTCGCTTCCCTGGCTTCTCGACGTCGCCGCGCCGGTGCTGGCGTGCTCGTGGGCAATTGGCCGTCTGCTCGGGCCGCAGCTGATGATCAACGGGGGCGGGCACCCGACGACCGCGTGGTACGGCCTCTCCTACGCGGGCCAGGTCGGCAAGCGCATCCCCGTCCCGCTGTTCCAGGCCGCGCTCGACTTCGCGATCTTCGGCATTCTCTTGCTCGCGGAACGCCGGTGGGGGCGTCGACCGCTCGGCGCCATCTTCGCCCTCTGGCTGGCGCTGTGGGGCGTCGCCCGCTTCGCTGAGGAGTACTTCTGGCTGGCCACGCCGTCGCTATGGGACGCGGTCGAGGTGTTCTCGGTGGTGCTGACGGTCGCGGCGACGACTGCGCTCGTTGTGCTCCGCAGGAGAGATGTCAGCTCGGCGGATCGCTCTTCTTCCTCAACGCTGACTTCTGCTTCCAGCGCCGTCTAGCAATGATGGCCTCGAGCCGGCGTTGCTCTTGAAGCTTCCGGGCGCTCAGTCGTGCCGATGACTCGGCACCGGCGCGCTTCTCTTCCGCTCGTTCGGCCATCCAACGCTGCGTGCGCTCCGCCGCGACGCGGCGCTCGTCGGCCAGTCGCTTTCGCCGAGAAAGATCGTCAAGCCTGGCGACGACCTCGTCCATCGGCGCCGGCTTACTGAGGCGGGCGCGGAGCTCTTCGCTGGCGCGCTCCCGACGTTCCCTCGCCTCGTCCAGCGCCTCGAGGTGCTCATCGCACACTCCGGAGTCTGGAGCGGCGACGCGCCGGCACGCGACACCGGGGCTGATCACGAACGAGCATCGAACCCCATTAACCGTCGGGTCCATCAGCCCTCCCTCCGACGCGCTCCCCGTATCGCGTCTTTCGGCGCGTGCGTCGCTTCCCTGGAGCGGAACTAGTGGGCCAAACGCCCTTCCCACCGCAAATCAACGACATCGGGAGGCCATTGCCGATCCCTCTTACTGGATCTCAAAAACCGCCGACGGGTACGTGCCGACCCAGGATCCACCTATCGGCTTGTAGGGCCACAGCCCGTCGAAAGCCTTGTACTCGCCGGGGGCGACCGGGGGTCCGGTGCATCCATTGCCGTCTGTCTTCGGATCGTACTGCGGGGACGCGCAGCTGCTCTGGTTCCACGGTGTGGTGAGGGTGACGGTCCCACCCGCGGGAACCATGTAGGTCGGCATTGCCAGGTCCGCCTGTATCGGCCGCCGGTCGTCCCAGACCGCGGCGCCGGAGGCTGTCTGGACGCTGGCGCCGCGGTGATGGGTCTGCAGCCACCGCGGTGGCGCGTTCATGCACGGATGACCCGAGACGTTCTGCGCCGTGACGATGATCGTGACAGTCGCTCCTTGCGGGTAGCTGGAGCGATCGGTCGTCGTCGCAATTGCGAAGTCGCTCTGCTCGCAGACAGGCACGGGCGATGTGGTCGTGGTCGTGCTTGCTACCGCGGGTGCGCGCGGCTTGGGTGGAGCGAACGTCGTCGTTGGCAACGGGATGGACGTCGCTGGCGTCGTCGGTGCGACTGTCGTTGTCGTCGTCGTAGCGACGGACGGCACGGCGCCGTCGGCGCTCGCCACATGTGTGGTTCTCGGCGATCCACCTTGGGACACAGCGAGAAGGCTGACGAGGACAGCGACGGCAGCTAGGGGCACTCCGATCGCTGTCCAACGAAGTGCCCGGCGTCGGGCGCCCTTCTTACGGACCCGCTCGAGCAACTCGTCTCGGCTGCTCGCGCCGGGGAACTCAGGGAAGGACATGGCGGGCCTCCTCACCGAGGCGCTGGCGCAGCGCCTCCATACCCCGGTGGATGTGGGTCTTCACGGTGCCGACAGAGACGTCGAGCGTCGCCGCCACCTCCGCCTCGGTCAGGTCGCCCAAGAAGTGGAGCACCACCGTCTCCCGCTGGCGGCGGGGCAACGACCGAAGCGCCCCCGCGAGCTCCATCCGGGTGAGCAGCGCGTCGGCGCTCTCGCCCAGCACCGCAGGACTGGCGTCGAGGCTTCGGCGCTGCCGTGCTCTGAGCGCAAGGTTGGCGGTCGTCTTCAGGACCCATCCGTCGCGCCACGCCGCACCTCGCAGTCGGCGCCAGGCGACATAGGCCCGCGTGAGAGCTTCGGCGGCGACGTCCTCCGCTGCCGCCGGATCCCCGACCATGCGCCGGGCGAGTGCCCATGCACGCGGATACCAGACTTCCGGCTGGCTAGCGGTGGCGCAGTCGCCGTCGGAGTTTGCGCCAGAGGGACCGCTTCCGCTTCCGGGGCGGCCTTTGCGCGATGGCCCGCCTCATCTCGTCGGCCTGGCGACGCAGCCGCAAGATCTCTTGTTCATCGGCTGATGGCAACACTCCCGTCGTAGCAGCGATGGCGGCTGCGCGGTACGCGCCCATGCGCAACGAGCTCGCTTGTTAACCGTCTCCTAACCCAACGGGCGCGGCTGCGAGTGGATCGCGCGATCATCGGGTCCATCGCCGACGCCGACAGGATCTATCACCTCGCACTGCGTGAGGAGTGGGAAGACGCCTCGGGCCGCGGTGTCTACCGGCAGTCGACGCTCGGCCGTTCCCTGGAGGACGAGGGCTTCATTCACTGCTCGTTCCCGACGCAGGTCCAGCTCATCGCTGACCTCGTGTACCGCGAGCGGGACGACGTCGTGCTCTTGGAGATCGATCCCTCTGGTGTGTCAGCCGAGATCCGGGTTGAGGCCGTCGGGGATCATCGGTTCCCGCACATCTACGGCGGGCTGCCCGTCGAAGCGGTTGTGCGCGTGAGTGAGGTTCCGCTCGGCAACGACGGTCAACTGCTCGTTGAACCGCTGCTGGACTGACGGCGAATCCTGAGGTCGGCTCCTAGCGAATTCCGGCAGCGCAGACGATGTCGACGCGTACGCTCTGATGCTTCCCGACGGTGACCGTCTTCGCCGGGCACCGCGCGTGCGTGGATCCGGTGCTGGCGACGATGGTGTAGGTCCCGGCGCGAAGCGCCATTGCGTAACCACCGGCGGAATTCGCCTTCGTGGAGTTGACGGTATGGCCGCGCCGTTCCGCTCGCACGGTGGCGGCGATGCCTTGGGGCGTGCAGTGCCCAACGGGGCAGGGCGGCGCGACGGTGACGGTGCCCCAGATTCCAGGGGCGGGGTGGTTGATGGCCGCGCCGGCTGCGGTCCCGGCGGCGGCCGCGCCCACGCCGGCGAGCGCGACCAGGGTGGCAAGGACTACCAGCGTCTTCATGTGCGTCATCGCTAGCACCGTTGACGGTGATGGGGCGGTCGGGTCCGTCGTGACATCGAATCCGGGGGATCGGGTAGGTCTGCAACGTGGAGGGGACACGCCGATCCTGGCCCTCGTTCGCCGCGGCCACGGGCGGGCTGTGCGCCATGTTGATCGGCAGCAGCATGCCGACGCCGCTGTTTCCGGTCTACGGCGCCGCGTTCCATCTCGGCACCCTCGGCATCACCGTCCTGTTCTCGGTGTACACACTGGTGGTCATCCCGGCGCTGCTGCTCCTCGGGCCCGTCTCTGACACCAAGGGCCGGCGCGAGGTCCTGGCGCCCGCCCTCGGCCTGTCGGCCGTCTACGCGGTGATCTTCGCTGTCGCCAACGGACCGGCCTGGCTCTTCGTCGCGCAGGCGATCGAGGGCGTGGCCATGGGCGCGCTCCAAGGTACGGCCGCGCCGACGCTTGTCGAGTACGACCCCCGTCGGGATCGACGCCGCGCGTCCACGGTGGCCTCGACGGCGACGATGGGTGCGGCCGCGGTGGGGCTGCTGCTCTCGGGGGCGCTCGCGCAGTACGGACCGCTCGGGCGCCGGTTGCCCTACATCGTCGAGATCGGGCTCCTGACAGCGGCCTTCGTGGCCGTGCTCGTGCTGCTGCCGAAGCGTCGCAACCGGCGGCCGTGGCGGCCGCGCCGGCCGACGGTGCCGGCCGAAATTCGCCGACCCTTCATCCTGGCGAGCATGTCCGCGTTCGTGGCGTGGGCCGTCGGCGGTCTGTACCTCGCCCTCGTGCCGTCGTTCGTGGCGACCGCCTTGCACGAACCCAACCTGCTCGTTGCCGCCGCCATCGTCGCCTTGATGATGGGCACCTCGGCGGTCGTGCAGGCCGTGGCCAGATCGTGGCCCTCGCGTCGTGTCCAACTGGCGGGGGTGGCGACGATGGCAGTCGGCGTCGCCGCGATAGCGGTGACGACCCACGTCAAGGTTCTGCCTTTGCTTGTCGTCGCCACCCTGTTGACGGGCGGCGGTCACGGCCTCGCCTTCATGGGCTCGCTCGGGGACGTCAACGAGATAGCCCCTGACGACCGCAAGGCCGACGTCGTCGCCAGCTACTACGTCGTCGTCTACGCGGCGACGGCCCTTCCCGTGATCGGCGTCGGCGTCCTCGCCGGCGTCCTGGGCCTCCTGCCAGCGGTGTCGATCTTCTCCTATGTCGTGCTGGCCGTGTGTATCGCGGGATTCGTCGGACTCCTGGCAGAGCGTGACGAAGCGAGGGAGTGGTCCGAGCGCGAAGCAGCGTGAGTCTTCTCTGCTGTGTACGTTCTCTACTCGGGACCATCTCGGGGGGATGAATGGACGACGTGAGGTACGTGTCGTCGCGCGGCGCGAGGCGATTGCCCGCGCTCGCGGCCTTCGTGACGTGCGCGGTCGTCGGCGCGTCGTTGGCGGCGTGCTCCAGCGGATCCTCCCGGCCGTCGACGACGGCGCGTGCAGCGGTGAAGGTCACTTCGCCAGCCGACGGCGCCATCTCGACCGGCGACGCCCTTGTTGTCTCTGCGACAACGACAGGTAACCCGACACGGGTCGACGTTTGGGTCGGCGAGACGAAGCTCGGGACGCTGAACGGTCACGGCTCTTCGTGGACCGCCCAGCTGCCGATCGGGCAGGTCCTCGCGCCCGGCAAGAACGAGCTCGTCGTCCGTGCGCTCGGAACCAACGACGTTTTGGCCAAGCAGACGCTGCAGGTGTGGCGCCTAGGATCACCTTCCGACTTCGGCTTGGCGCTCAGCTCCACCGGCACCGACGGGGGCACGGCTGTTCACGTCGGCCTGGTGCACACGGTCGCCCACGTGCTGCTCACCGTCAACGGGCAGCAGACAAAGAGCACGCTCTCGAATCGTGCCGGGTCACGGACCGTCGACCTCGGCGCGGGCGACGGACTGCACCCCGGGGCCAACACCGTCCAGCTCACCGCCGTCGCCGACGGAGGTGCTTATCAACAGGCGTCGGCAACGGTCGACGTGCCGACGGGAGCTCCGGTCGCCGAGGCCGGCGCGACGGTGAGAGGGCGGACAGGCATCCCCGTGAAGTTGGACGCCACGGGCAGCCAGCCGGGATCGAAGGGAGCTGCGCTCGCCTACCACTGGGATGTCGTGCGCGCTCCCGTCGGGGCACATCCGGTCCTTTCCGGAGCCGACACGGGCCGGCCCACGCTCACGACCGATCAGCGGGGCGGCTACGTCGTCCGGACCCGCGTCTCCCAGCCAGGCCGTCCGACGACGACGGATACCGTCACCGTCGTATCCCAGGACTCGTCGATCCCCGTCGTGGGCGAGCACCTCCAGAGCCAGCTGGCGAGCGTGAACGGCATCGCCGTCGACGGGAGTGTCGCGGTGTGGAACGACGCCAATGGCGTCCACCATCCGGCCCAGCTTCCGGGCGGCCAGACCGGCGTCATCCTCGCCTTGTTCGACCGGGCCACGCTCGATGTTGTGAAGGTCGACGTCGCCGCGGGCTCGAGCGCCCAAGACGCCCAGCAGTTCGCGTCCGACGTGGACAATGCCATCGCCACGGACTCCACTGACACAGCTGGCGTGATTGCTGTGCTCAGCTCGCCCAGCGGCGCCGGTGGGAGCGCGCAGTCACCGAACACCACCTGGGAGCCGCTTCTTCAGGCCCTCGCCGTCGACAATCCCAAGGCGCCGGACGCGTGGGACAAGAACGTGCAGTACGGCAACCCCTTCTCGTCGGTCTCGGTCCTGTTCCCGGACGGGAGCAGCCGCCCGCCGAACGTCTGGCGGTCGAGCCATACGCCGAGCCCCGCGACGACGACGCCGGCGGCCACCCAGGGCGAGTCCGGTGCAGACATCTCCGGCTACATGGAGCTCGGCAATGGTGGCGCCGGCAACTACGTGTTCATCCCCAACACCTATGTGCCGATCGATACGTCCGCCGCGGTCACCGCGACGACGAACACCATCGCTGTCGGCACGTGCTCGGAGCTCCAGCCTCTCGGACCGGGTGGAGCGCAGCCGTCGCAGGTCCCCGGCGGGTCGTGCGTGACCCTGACGAGCCCGTCGCTGGCACTCTGTCCGACGTCGTCGACGTCGGGCGGCTTCCAGGTCGCCGTCCTGTGGGCGGCGACGCTCGAGCCCGTCGAGAACCAGTCGTTCGCGACCAACAGCGGCTGCGCCGGCGGGGCCACCGACCATGCCGCCATCACGGCGATGACAGCCCTGCTGCAGAAGTATCCCGACGCGAACGGGACCGACGACCATCTCGTCGTCGTCCAGAGCATCGGCGCGCCCCGGCCACCGCTGTCGGAGTCCCTCGAGAGCGCCTGGTACGACCTCGCGGAGGCCGTCCACGGTGTCGGCGGCACGGCATCGACGCTTGTGCAGCTCGGGTCGGGTTCCGGTTACACGCTTGTCGGCGCCGACGACCTCACCCGTCCGGGCGTGGAGAAGCCCTTCGGCGTGGCCACCAGCGGCGACGCTCCCGCCTTGCACCCCAACGCCCGCATCGCCGCGATGCTCGGCCGCAACCGCCGCAACGATCTTGCGCCGACGACGACCTCGACGGGCGGTCCACTCGGCGACGGCATCATGCCGATCTTGTACGCGCGCCCGACTCCGTGGCCTGTCCCCTGCCAACCCGCCGCATGTCCGAGCGGGTCGTCGACAGAAGGCCAGCAGAACGCCCTCGACTTCGTCACGAACTACACCGCCGCCGGTTTCCATCCCGACCTGAGCCCGAACCAGGGCGACGACGGTCTGTGCTTCCAGCCGTCCCACCCCAGCATCCGCAACAGTTACTGCAACACCGGCATCACGTCATCAGACTGGGACAACTGGGCCAGCTTCTTGTGCGCGCCGCAGTCCACCCCGCCCTGCAAGCCCCTCGCGGCACCGAAGCCGCTGGCCGGACACCCGTTCACACGCACCGACTGGACCGCAGTCGTGACCCAGCTCGCCCAGGAGGCCACCGACGTCGCCGCCACCTTGACGTTCGTGACGCGGATGACGAGCGCGATCAACTTTGTCGTCAGCTACCTCAACAGCAGGGCGCTGACCAACAAGGAGACCCAGCTTCTGACCGCGCTGAAGCTCTCCGCTCAACAGCGCAACCCGGTCAAGTCGGTGAGCTTCTGGCTGGACATCGTGTCCGCCGTGGCCGGCATCGTCTGGGCTGTCGCCGGCGCCTTTGACCCGGCGGTGTACCCAGTTGCTCGCTTCATCGCCGCGGGCGGGGGTGTCGTGTCCGAGCTCGCGGGCGGCATCGGCTCGACGCTGGACACTGTCGGCGTCGGCGTGGGCGGCGCCAACACACTCGAGGGAGAGGTAAAGGACGCGGCGCAGGAGCTCCGTGCCGACGCGTACACGCTGTACTCGAGTGCTGCGCAGAACGTCGGTTGGGTCGGTGAGATCGTCTCGACCGACTGGGGCAAGCTGCAGGCCTTCGCCCAGCTACCGACGGGCGACTGGACCAACAAGAACGAGATCGAGGACTCGATGAAGACCTCGGCTGTTGGCTGGCTGTACCCGCAGATGCTGAGCGCCGCCTTCCAGCCCGACGCGCTTCAGCGGTGGACGTTCTCGGGTGGCTGCGACAGCCCGAAGTCGTGCGAGGCGCTCTACAACGACCACGTGCCCTACAGCGGCGACGCCTCGAACTTCTCGTGCGTCGACGGCGCTGGGCTGTCGCCGGAGAACTACTTCCCGTTCGCGCCGGCCGCCGACGGGCAGTATCTGGCGTTCCCCACTGGTGGCCCTCCCTCGCGCTATGTCCTGACCGCCATGCCGCCTTGGCAGCAGCAGAGCACACCCGGCAACCCGACCGACTTCTACGGCCCGGGAAAGACGTTTCCGCCCCAACCCGTGTACACACCGCCCGGGCAGAAGACGCCGGTCAACCTCGTGACCCCGATGGTGACGCCGGTCGCCGGCTATGGCGACACAGAGCACCTCGGGATCGCCAAGGACCATCTCTACGAGGACATCCTCGGTCTGTCGAGCGGGACGCCGGCAACGTGCTTCGTGCACGCCGTGGCCTTCCCGTACACGCTGGCGACGGCCGCCAACAGCGCCGGCTCGGCGCGGAACCTGTACTACGTCGACCGGGGCTCGCAGAACGTGACGAACATCTACCGTCAACAGAACGGGCGGTGGAACGGACCGGGCCCGATGCCCGGCAAGTCCGCCGGCAGGTCCCAGCTCGCGGCGGCCGGTGACAGCGTGTTCTTCATCGACGGCTCAGGGAAAGTGCAGGTCGATTCCTACAGCCCCAACGGTTGGCAGGGCCCGACGACCATCCCGACTCCCGGCAAGCTCGACGGAGGCCAGCTCGCGGCGTCGACCGGCGGACCCACCGACACGAACGTCTTCTTCTCTTCCGGCGGCATCTCGAACGCCTGGTACGACGGCACCTGGCACTGCTGCGGCCCGCTCGCGGGTTCGCCCGACAAGGACTCCTCGTTTGCGGCGGTCGAAGACGTGCCCGGACAGAGCCGGCATCTGTTCTTCATGCACGGCGGCCTGCTCTGGAACGACTGGTGGACGACGGCAGGCTGGCAAGGCCCCGCCCCGCTCCCGGGCAGTCCGGATGCCGGTTCGCCGCTCGCGGCGGTGGCCGACACAAGCCACAACATCTATCTGTTCTTCGTGCAGAAGGGCCGGCTGTCGTACGACTTGTTCACGTCAGGGGGCAGCTGGTCCTACCAAGCGCAGCTGCCGACGTCAGTCGACTCCGGTACCGGTCTCGCTGCCGTCGCCCAGGTCGGTCCGGGCGCCGAGGTCTACGCGGTGTCGGACGGAGCGCTCGTCTACGACTACTACGACTCCTACTCCCAGGTCTGGAAGCAGCTGCCGGTCGCTTTTCCAGGTTGATGCGGTGAGCCGCTGACCCCCCGATGAGTTTCGAGCACGACAACAGTCGGCATGGGCAGGACCCGCAGGAAGGACAACGCATGACCGAGCCGACCACTCACTCCGTCGACGTCCCCGGCGCCAGATTGACGTACGACGTCCGCGAGCCCGACACCCCGAGCGACAACCGGGCGCTCTTCATCTTCGGCTCGCCGATGGGCGCCTCCGGCTTCGAGCAACTCGTCGGCCACTTCACGGACCGTACGGTCATCACCTACGACCCCCGTGGCATGGAGCGCAGCACGCGCGAGCCCGGCAGCGAGCTCACCGTGGAGGTGCACGCCGAGGACTACCACCGCGTCGTCGAGGCTGCCGGGCTCGGGCCCGTCGACGCCTTCGGATCGAGCGGCGGCGCTATGTGCGGCCTGCACTGGGTGGTCGCCCACCCCGAAGATGTGCGCACCTTCGTCGCACATGAGCCACCGGTGATCACACTTCTCGAGGACAGTCAGATGGCGGCCAAGGTGAACGCCGACATCATCGACATCTATCAGCGGGACGGCTTCGGGCCGGCCATGGCGAAGTTCATCCAGCTGGTTATGCATCAGGGCCTGCTGCCCGACGACTACCTGGACCAGCCCGCGCCCGACCCCGCCCAGTTCGGTCTGCCCACCGACGACGACGGCTCCCGCGACGATCTGCTGCTGAGCGGCAACCTTGCCATGCCGCCGTTCCACCCCGACGCCGACGCGTTGCGGGCGTCACCGGTGCGCATCGTGCCCGCGATCGGCGCCTTGGGCGACGGCGGGCTCGCCCGGCGCGGTGGTGAGGCGGTCGCCCGGCTACTCGGCGTCGAGCCGGTGATCTTCCCTGGCGATCATGGCGGCTTCGCCGCCAACCAGTGGTCCCCCAACAACGACCCGGCCGCCTTCGCAGCCAAGCTCCGCGAGGTGTTCGCTCAACGGCAGGTCCCATCGTCCGGTGAATGAGCAAACACTCGGCGAGCGTGAGCCCGAGCGGGGACTGGCCGAGTGCAAGGCGGCGTGAGAATCTTCTTCTTCGACTGAGAAGGAGATGCCGTGGGGTGGGACTTCGAAACCGAGCCTGAGTTCCAGAAGAAGCTGGACTGGGCCGACGAGTTCGTCCGTGAGGAGGTCGAGCCCCTCGACTACGTCTGGGGTCACCAGCAGTTCGAGCCCCTCGACGGCACTCGGCGCAAGGTCGTCGACCCGCTGAAAGACGAGGTGCGCGCCCACGACCTGTGGGCCACCCACCTCGGCCCCGACCTGGGCGGGCAGGGCTACGGCCAGCTCAAGCTGGCCCTGCTCAACGAGATTCTGGGTCGCTCGTCGTGGGCGCCGATCGTGTTCGGGTGCCAGGCGCCCGACACCGGCAACGCCGAGATCATTGCCCACTACGGCACCCCCGAGCAGAAGGAGCGCTACCTCCAGCCTCTTCTCAACGGCGAGCTGTTCTCCTGCTACTCGATGACCGAGCCGCACGCGGGCGCCGACCCCACGCTGTTCAAGACGCGCGCCGTCAATGACGGCGACGAGTGGGTCATCAACGGCTGGAAATTCTTCTCGTCGAACGCCAAGACCGCGTCGTTCCTCATCGTCATGGCCGTCACCAATCCCGACGTCACGCCGTACAAGGGCATGTCGATGTTCCTAGTCCCGACCGACACGCCCGGCATCAACATCGTGCGCAACATCGGCCTCGGCGGTGAGGGCCTGAACGAGGGCTCGCACGCCCTGATCCACTACGAGGACGTCCGTGTGCCGGCCGAGGCCCTGCTCGGTGGCGAGGGTCAGGCCTTCGTCATCGCCCAGACCCGGCTCGGCGGCGGGCGCATCCACCACGCCATGCGCACGATCGGTCTGTCCCAGAAGGCGCTCGACATGATGTGTGAGCGGGCCCTCAGTCGCGAGACCCAGGGCAGCCTGCTCGCCGACAAGCAGTTCGTGCAGGGCTACATCGCCGACTCCTACGCCCAACTCACGCAGTTCCGGCTCTTCGTGCTCTACACGGCGTGGGAGATCGACAAGTACAACGACTACAAGCGGGTCCGCAAGGACATCGCTACCGCCAAGGTCGTCATGCCCACGGTGCTCCACGACATCGCCTGGCGGGCCATGCAGGTGCACGGCGCCCTCGGCGTCAGCAACGAGATGCCGTTCGTGTCGATGATCACAGGCGCGGGTGTGATGGGGCTGGCCGACGGCCCCACCGAGGTGCACAAGATCACCGTCGCCCGCCAGCTCCTTCGCGATTACCAGGCCACCGACGGCATGTGGCCGACCGAGTGGATACCCGGCAAGGTCGAGGCGGCCAAGGAGAAGTTCGCCGAGTACCTCGAGCACGAGGTCGGGAACCTCTAATGGCAGTCGACTTCGAACGCCTCGCGGCGTGGATGGACGACAACGTCCCCGAGGGCAAGGGCGAGCCCATCGACCACGACGCTCTCGCCGGCGGCTCGCAGAACGAGTTACACGTGATCCGGCGCGGGGAGCTCGCGTGCGCGATCCGGATGCCGCCCCCGGAAGCGCCGGCCGACCGGGACAACGGCATCCTGCGCGAGTGGCGCATCATCGACGCCCTCGAGGGCACCGACGTGCCCCACACGCGCGCGATCGCCATGTGCGATGACCCGTCGGTGCTGGGCCGGCCCTTCTACCTGATGGGCTTCGTCGACGGCTGGTCGCCCATGGGCGAGCTGTTCGCGCGCACGTGGCCCGCTCCCTTCGACAAGGACCTCGAGGCACGCGCCGGGCTGAGCTATCAGCTGGCGGAGGGCATCGCCCTCCTGTCGAAGGTCGACTGGAAGGCGAAAGGGCTCCACGATCTCGGACGGCCGGACGGGTTCCACGACCGTCAGGTCGACCGGTGGACGTCGTTCTTCGACCAGTTCAGAGGCCGTGAGCTCGACGGCATGGACGTCGCCACCGAGTGGCTGCGCGCTCACCGGCCGATCGACTACATCCCCGGCATCATGCACGGCGACTACCAGTTCGCCAACGTCATGTTCGCCAACGGCGCCCCGGCCAAGCTGGCCGCCATCGTCGACTGGGAGATGGGTACGGTCGGCGATCCCAAGCTCGACCTCGGGTGGATGGTCCAGGGCTGGCCGGCCGACACGAACTCCCCGGACGCGTCGACCTCCAGCTACGTCGACATGTTCGGCATGCCGAGCCGCGACCAGGTGGTCGAGCACTACGCCAAGGTCTCGGGCCGCCAGGTCGACGACATCGACTACTACGTCATCCTCGCCAAGTGGAAGCTCGCCATCGTCCTCGAGCGCGGCTTCCAGCGGGCGGGCGATGACGAGAAGCTGCAGGCCTTCGGGCCGGTCATCGTCGAGTGCATGCGCACGGCCGCCGAGCTGGCCGAGAGCACTGACTACCGCGGCTGAGGAGCACTGATGCGGGCCGCCGTCTGCGCTGCCTATGGCGCGCCCGACGTGGTGGACGTGCGCGACTGGCCCGCGCCCGAGATCGGTGCGGGCCAGGTGCGGGTTCGGGTCAACGCCGCGTCCGTGAACTTCCCCGACGTGTTGATCGTCGCCGACGAGTACCAAGTGACGGTGCCGCCGCCGTTCATCCCTGGCAGCGAGTTCGCCGGTGAGGTCGAGGAGGTCGGGGACGGCGTCACGAAGGTGTCGGTCGGGGATCGCGTCTTCGGCTCGGCCATGGTGGGGGCCTTCGCCGAGGAGGTCGTCGTGCTGAGCGATTCACTGACGGCGACTCCCGATGGTGTCGACGACGGAGCCGCGGCCGCCTTCGGTGTCGCTCACCGCACTGCCTTCAACGTGCTGCGCTCGGTCGCCCGGCTCCAACCGGGCGAGGAACTCGTCGTGCTCGGCGCAGGCGGGGGAGTGGGGCTGGCGGCCGTGCAACTCGGCGCCATCCTCGGTGCCACGGTGACGGCGGTGGCCTCGTCAACCGAGAAGCTCGACGTCGCCGCGTCTCAGGGCGCGAAGAACCTCATCAACCATGGTTCCGGAGACCTTCGCGCCGCGCTGCGCGAGGCCCTTCCCGACGGGGCCGGCGTCGTCGTCGATCCCGTCGGTGGAGACCTGGCCGAGCCCGCGCTTCGCAGCCTGCGCTTCGGCGGACGGTTCGTGACCGTGGGCTACGCCTCAGGGACGATCCCCAGGATCCCGCTCAACCTCGTGTTGCTGAAAGGCGTGCAGATCCTCGGCTATCAGATGCTGGGCTTCGTCAGCCACGCGCCGGACGAGTTCATGCGCAATGAGGCCGAGCTCATGGAATTGTTCGCGTCGCGGCGGGCGGTGCCCTATATCGGCAAGCGTTTCCCGCTGGACGACGCGGCCGCCGCCCTTCGGTATGTCGCCGACGGACGGGCGGTCGGCAAGGTCGTCCTCGACGTCAGCCCGGCATCGGACCGCTGAGGCCGACGCCGTCGTTCTGTCGCCCGGCGTACAACCACAGGGCCGTGCCGCCCAGGGCGGCGGCGACGAACAAGAGCACGAGCAGGGGCGTGGCCTTGCTCGGGCTGGTGCTGACCGCAGGGACGAAGGTGCCGCCGAGGTTCGATGACCCGCGCGGTGTGGGCGTCGCCGCGGCCGCGCTCGGTCCAGTCGACGGGCTCGAGCTGACGCTCGGGAGGCTGATGTCGCCGCCCGAGGAAGACGCCGTGAACGGCGACGAAGAAAGCGAGTCCGACGGCAGCGGCGTCGACGGCTGGGCTGCTGTGGCGTCGGCTCCGGCGTCGGCCGACGTCTGTGCGCCCGTGCCCGCGTCGCCGCTCTGCTGGGTCGCCAGCGAGCTGTCGTCGGGCGGGTTGAGCACGACGCGGTCGGTCGGCCCGTTGGGCAGAAGGGCGACGGCGACCAGCCGGTCGGCCATCATGCCGGACACGTCGAACTTGTAGGTCTTCCCGCTCGAGTCGGCCGCCGCCGTGATCTTCTTGCTGCAGTTGTACGCCGGGGCCTCACTCATCGGGCCGCCCTGGTCGGGATGGACGATGGGCGTGATCAGGGCGCAGAGGTCGATCTTCGCCGTCGGCGTGGTCAGCGAGTTCGGTGCGACTGGCAACGTCAACGTGGTGGCGGTGACGCCGGGGTCGAGCTCGTAGAGCACGGCGGCGAAGGCCGTGGGCGCGCTCGGTCCACCCTGGATCAGCAGGCCTCGGCCGGGGACGTCGGGCGGCGACGGGGGAGCGGTGGGAAGCCCGCCGGGGTTGGTCACCGTCCACCACCCCTGATCCCTGGGCGCGGCGGCGAGCGCCGGGTTGGGCAGCAACGGCATGGTCGCGAGTGCGAGGAGCGTCGCCAGACCGAAGATGACCGAGAGGTGGCGCCTCACGAGCTCGCCCCTCCGAAGAAGACGGCGCGCGCGATGTCGTCCTGTTCGAGGAGATCGGCCGTCTGTCCCTCGAAGCGGACCTCGCCCTTCTCGAGGAACACCGCTCGTTCGCAGAGTTGAGCGGCGATGTTGAGGCTCTGTTCGACGACGACGAGCGTGATCCCGCTCTCGTTCAGCTGACGCACGATCGCCATGAGCTCGCCGATGACGACGGGCGCGAGCCCCAGGCTGAGCTCGTCGATGCACAACACCTGCGGGTCGAGCATCAACGCCTTGCCCAAGGCGAGCTGCTGCTGCTCGCCGCCCGAGAGTGTGCCGGCCTGCTGGTGCAGACGTTCGGCCAGGCGGGGGAAGGTCGTGAGCACGCGCTCGGTGCGTTCCTTGACCAGCCCCCGCTGGCGGCGGATGCAGAGCGCCTGCATCTCGAGGTTCTCGGCGACGGTCATGTCGGTGAAGATCGCCCGGCCGCCGGGGATGAGGATCAGCCCCTCGCCCGCGAGTCGCTCGGCGCGGGCGCCCGTGATGTCCCGTCCATCGAAGGTGACCGACCCGGTCGTGGGCGTTTCGAGGCCGGCGATGACCCGCAGCAGCGTCGACTTGCCGGCGCCGTTCGTGCCGACCAGCGCGAGTGCCTCGCCCCGGAACACCTCGAGGGAGATTCCGAACAGCACCTGGAGATGGCCGTAGGAGAAGTCGATGTCGCGGACCTCGAGCACGCGCTGGCCACGGGGATCCGTGTCGCCGTTCACCGAAGTCGCTGTCTTCGCCATCAGGGGTAGCTCGGGTGGAAGTTGGGGTCGATGACCTGCCAGCACTTGCACGACGCCATGAACTGTGCGACGCGCCAGAACTGTCCGCCGGTTGTCGCTCGCAGTCCGGTGAAGTCGTTGGGACCGCCGGGATACGAGAAGTCGATCGACTTCGTGCGCTGGAGGCCGATGGCCAACGCGTCGGGCCGGAAGGCCGGCGCGTTGTTCACCGCGGCGCGCAGCATCCACAGCTGGTCGCACACGTAGCCGGCCCCGGCGGGGAGCTTGTACACCGGGGCGATGCCATGCGCCGCGTAGATGGCGTTGCACTGCGCCGTGCCCGGGGTCGGGACGGCGCCCGGTGTGCGCTCCTCACCGCTTCTGCCCTGGGCGATGGCGATGGCCCCGACGATGTTGTCGGGGTTGGCGCCCTGGCTCCCGTAGGCCACGTCGATCATCGACTCGTCGGGCAGCCCGTATTGCGGCTTGAAGCCCTGTTGCTGCGCGACGTTGGTGAAGTTGGAGAAGTCGCCGACGAGCTGGTGCGCCGTCATGCGCGTCACGTTGCTCGACTTGAACTTCAGGACCGCGGCCTGGATGTCCGAGGGACTGGCGAACACAGCGGGGCACCCGAAGTCGTACGTCACCACCTTGTTTGCCACGCCGATCTGCTGGAACCACTGCATCCATTTGTTGATGAGCGGCTTGTCACAGTCGCGGTAGGTGAAGCCGATCTTCTCGTTGGCGGGGATGTTGAAGAAGCCTCGGTCCTTGAGGGCGAAGACCGTGTTCTTGTCGAGCGTGTCGAACTCGCTGATGTTGAAGAGGTAGGGATAGAAGGTGTCGATCTCGTCGCGCCAGAGGATGTAGCCGCCGAAGAATGGCATCTTGTTCTGGGCGAAGCAGTGCTTCTGCGGATAGATGGCGTAGGCGCCGTTGTCGACCTCGGCGAACACGCCCGACTGCACGATCTGCAGGCACCGCTGCTGCAGCTCGTTCTGGTCCGCGGGGTTGGTCGGATAGAAGGTCGGGACGATCTTGCGGCAGCCAACGCCGCCGTTCTTGTTGATGTCGTCGATCACCGCCGTGTACCAGCTCTGCTGGTCGGCGGGCGGGGCGATGCCGAAGATGCTGTTGGCGGCCGGCCCGACGATGTTGGTGAGCGTGACCGCGATCTTGATCTGGCTGTTGGTCACGCCGGGTACACCGCTGACGGTCGGCGGGCACCCGGGTGCGACCGCGCCGCCCGCGGCGGCGGCGTTCCCATTGGCCGTCGCGGCAGGCGCTCCGCTTCCCGTCGAGCCTCCGGTTGCGGCCGAGCCGCCCGAGACCGCGCCGCCGCCGGTGCCGGTCTGTCCCGCGGTGCCGCCGGTGGCGCCGCCTTGCAGCGAGGCTTCGCTGCTGTTGCCGGCATCGTTGCCGCTGGACGCCAGATTGGTCGCCGCCTTGCCGCCGCCGGGGGCGACCAGCCAGACCAGGAGCACGACGACGACGGCAATGGCGATGGCGGCACTGACGCGTTCGCCGGTCGGTGCCCGACGGGCCCACAAGCGGAACTCTTGAGCGGGCGTCATCGCGAACTCCTCGCAGCCACCGTCTTCTTGCCCGAGCGACCGATGGCGGTCTCCTCGGTGCCGAGGTAGCTGGCGACAACGCGGTCGTTGCGCCGGATCTCATCGGGTGTGCCCTCGGCGATCACCGTGCCCGTCTCCAGCGCGTACATGCGGTCGCACAGGCCCATCAGCAGGGGCATGTCGTGCTCGACGATCAGCACGCAGCAGTCGAGCTCGTTGCGGATCTGACGAAGGAGCGGACCGAACGCCTCGGCTTCGCGCTGGGCCACACCGGCGGTCGGCTCGTCGAGCAGCAGGATCTTGGGCTGGGCCGCCACCTGGGCGGCGAGCTCGACGACGCGGCGGGTTCCGGTCGACAGTTCCGACGTCTGGCTGTCGGCCCACGGGTGCAGGCCGAAGCGCTCCACAATCTCGTCGGCTTCTCGCCGCACCCGGCGCTCGCTGGCCTTCACCCACGGCGCCGACACCATCGCCGACACGATGCCGACCTTGTGGCGCTGGGCGATCACCACCTGGAGCGTTTCGGTCACCGTGAGCCCTGCGAACAGCGTCGCGTCCTGGAAGCTGCGCGACAGTCCGTGGGCGGCGCGGATGTCAGGCGGGAGGTCGACCACCTCGGAGCCGAACAGGCACACCGATCCGCCTGCGGGCCGGATGACGCCGGAGATGACGTTCATCAGCGTCGTCTTGCCGGCTCCGTTGGCGCCGATGAGGCCCACGACTTCGCCGGACCGCACCGAGATGTCGGGCTCGTCGACGGCGACGACCCCACCGAAACGCACGTGCACGCCGGTGACGACGAGCGGCAGGGTGGCGTCTATCCCTTGGCGTGAGCCGTGCAGACGCTCGGCCCGCCGTTCGAGGTAGCTGGCGACAAGGCCTTGGTGGAGTTCGCCCGTGCCGTCTGCGGCACCGATGGCAGCCGCGCTGCCGCCGTGGGCCACGCGCACCGACGTGTTCGTCGGGGGGGTGACGCGAGGCATGGCGTCGGCGATGTCCGCCGGCACCGGCTCGGTTCCGGCGTCGGGTGTACCCGCCCGCCGGTCGAGATACCGCTGCCATGCGCCTTGGACGGCGCCCGCCAGACCGGTCGGGAACTTCATCAGCGAGAGGGTCACGCCCGCGCCGGCGAGGAACAGACTGAAGCCGAGGTTCTGCCCGAAGTTGCCGAACAACCCAGACACGTGGGGGCCGACGAAGAACGTGCCGCCGTAGAGGATGACTGACGCGGCGACCGCGCCCCACACCGATCCGAGCCCACCGATGACGGGGATGGCGATGATCGCGATCGACACGTCGGCGGTGAAGTGCAGCGGCGTCACCGCCTTCCACGCGTCGGCCCACAGGACACCGGCAACACCGGCGAAGAACCCGGAGACGGCGAGGATGGCGAGTTTCACTGTCGCGGGGCTGGCGCCGAAGGCGGCGCTGGCCCGCTCGTTGTCGCGCACGGCGATGAAGAGGCGTCCCGGGCTCGAGCGACGGAGGGCCGACGCCCCGAGCACGGCGAGCACGAGAACAACGAGGGCGACGTAATACACGGCGACTTCCGAGCTCGGCGTACCGAGACCGGGTCCGAGGCGGGGCGGTTGCACCGTCATCCCGAACGGCTTGTCGGAGCCGACCCAGGACTGATGGAACAGCCAGTCGGTGGAGATCACGGCCAGACCCAGCGTCGTCACCGCCAGCGTGAGACCTCGGACGCGTAGCGCCGGTAACCCGACGAGGACCATGACCCCCGCGCCCAAGAACCCGGTGAGAAGGAAGAGCGCGGTGAGCGACCAGTGCGACGACAGGTGGGCGGTGACGTAGGCGCCGAGTCCGACGATGGCGAAGTGCCCGAGGCTGACCTGACCCGCCCAGCCGAGCAGCATCGTCAGGCCCACACCGACGACGGCGAAGATGACGACGAGCGACAGTAGGAACCGGTTGCCGGCCGAGCTGAAGTACGGCAGGTGGGGCACGACGAGGGCGACGAGGAGCGCAGCGCCGACGACCCACTTGCGGTGGTGGCGCACGAGATTGCTCGTCCGCAATGCCACGGGCACGCGCGTGACGGGGACATCCTCCGTCGCGGCGCCCGACGTGTGGAACACGCGGCCGATGGCCTTGCCTCGGATGACGACGATGAGCAGGATCAGCACGAAGACGGCGAGCTCGGCCTTGGGCGCGCTCGACGTGCTGGCGGCGACCAGCTGGTTGACGATCCCGATCAACAGACCGCCGAGAAGGGCGCCCGGCAGTGAGACGAAGGCGCCGAAGGCGGCCGCGCCCAGCGTCACGAGCAACAGGTTCGGACCGAGGGACGCCACGTTGAAGCTCGCCTGCGTCGGCGCTTGCAGCACGGCCGACACGGCTGCGAACCCACCGGCGAGAGCCCAGGTGATGGCGCTCACTCGGCGCACCGAGATCCCCGACAGTCGGGCGGCGTCGGGGTTGTTGGCCGCGGCGCGGATCTGCTTGCCGAGCACCGAGTAGCGCATGAACGCAGCCAGCCCGACGACGAGGATCGGCACGAGGATCGCGGTCAGGACGTACATCCCAGTCAGCGTCACGTCGCCGATGCGCAGCGTCGACTGGAAAGGTTGCGGATACAGCGTGGTCTTCGACGTGTCAGGACCGAGCTTGGGGATGTAGGTCAGCGCCAGCAGCAGCTGTGACACGCCGACCGACAGCAGCAGCAGGCGGATCGGTGAGCTGCTGCGGGCCCGCAGGGGGGCGACGAGGAAGCGCTCGACGATCAAGCCGGTGGCGACGCCCACGCCGATGGCCAGCGCGTAGGCCACCCACCAGTTCCAGCCCCAGTTGACGACCCACTCGGCGACGAGCAGGGCCGACAGCGTGCCCATCTGGGCGTGAGCCAGGTTGAGGAACTTGTTCGACTTGTAGACGAGGACGAGCCCGACGGCCAGAAGGCCGATCGTCAGGCCGTTGAGGATGCCGAGGACGCCGGCACCGAGACTCATGGGCGGTCGCTACGGGAACGGCAGATGACGGAAAACGGTAGCACCGGTCTCATTGGGCGACAAGCCCGTTTCCGCCCTATGTGCACCCTTTTACATTCGGCGCCGCACCGGTGGTTTCCTCGCTCCTAGCTGGGTCGATCGATCCGCTCGGCCAGGGGCTCGACGATCGCCGGGAGGTCGTGGACCTCGAAGGCGACGCTGCGCGGCCCGAGCTCGTCGTGCCCGGCGGCGGGAGAGCCGGGTTCGGCGTCAGGCCGGCCTGTCACAGATCGCGTCCCCTGAGCCGGACTTCGTCGTAGCGCGTGATGTATTCGGGCGTCTTCAGACCGCTGGGCAGATCGTCTGCGGCAATCGGCTGAAGGCTCCGCTGCTCCAGCGGCAGCACGCCCGCCCAGACAGGAAGGGTGAGGTCGTCGGAGTCCTCGATGGGTCCGCCCGTGCGCACCTTGGCCGAGGCCTCCAGGATCGGGAAGCGGACGACTGAGGTGGCGCGAAGCTCCGCCGGGGTTGGCCGGCGGGCGTCGGCGCTACGCCCGGGAGCGATGTGGTCGACCACTGCCAGGACGGCGGCCTCCTTCTCGGTGGGCTCGTCCACCTCGTGCCCGTGGCCCACCAGCATGACCGAGCGGTAGTTCATCGAGTGATGGAACGCGGACCGGGAGAAGACGAGCCCGTCCATCAAGGTGACGGTGATGCACGCCTCCGGCCCCGAGGTCAGTTGGCGCAGGCCGCGGTTGGCGGCCGCGCCGTGCAGATAAAGGTTTTCGCCGCGCCGGGCGTAGGCCATCGGTTGGACGAACACCGAGTGACCGTCGACGAACCCGACGTGACAGAGCAGCCCTTCGTCGAGGATCGAGTACATCAGCTCTCGGTTGTACGAGCCCCGCTCGCGTTTGCGCCTGAGCGTTGTCCTTGCGGTGACAGCGATTGAGCTTTCAGCCTCGGCCATGTGCCCATGCTGCCGCGAGAACAGCTCATGTTGCCGTTCTGGCGGTCGTAGCCCTCCTATAGGGCTACCCACGACCGCCAGAACGGTTGCGCTGCATGGCGGCTCTGCCCTAGCGGCCCTTCCACTGGGGGGCGCGCTTCTCGACGAAGGCCTTGGCCCCTTCGGCGGCGTCTTCGCTGGCGAAGACCTTGGCGATGTCGTCGGGGCTGGCCCAGCCGCGCTGAGGGTCGACGAGGGCGGACTCGCGCATGAGGCGCTTGGTGACCTGGACGGCGAGGGGGCCGTTGGCGGCGACCTTTGAGGCGAGCTCCATGGCGGCGGGCATCAGGTCATCAGCGGGGACGACGCGGTTGACGAGGCCGATCTCGCGGGCGCGGTTGGCGTCGATGGCGTCGCCGGTCAGGCCCAGCTCCATGGCGAACGCAAGCGGGATGCGGGCACTGAGCGTCGTACCGCCGCCGGCGGGGAAGAGGGCCCGCTTGACCTCCGACAGGCCGAAGGTGGCGTGGTCGGCGGCGACGACGAGGTCGCAGGACAACATGAGCTCGCAGCCACCGGCGACGGCCGGCCCGTTCACGGCGGCGATGACGGGCTTCGGAAAGCCGCCCTTGTGGAACCACATCAGCGCGTTCATGGAGCTCATGTCGGCGTTGCCCGACGCTCTCGCCTCGCTGAACGCCCTCAGGTCCATACCCGCGCAGAAGGCCTTCTCGCCGGCGCCGGTGATGACGACGACGCGCACGTCATCGTCGTCGATGGCCTGCTTGAGAGCGTCGCTCATGCCCGTGATCAGCGTCGGGCTGAGGGCGTTGCGCGCCTCGGGCCGGTTGAGGGTGAGCACGAGGACCGAGCTCTCGCGCTCCTGCAGCAGGACGTCGCTCATGACTTCGACATCGCCATGGCCCGTTCCGCGCGAGCGCGGAAGCCGGCGAGCTTCTCGTCGGGCGTTCGCACTCGCTTGCTCCGAGACATGATCGACACGTCGTGGCCCTCGGCGGCGCGGCGTAGGGCGCCGACGGTGGCGTCCCCCTTCTTCACGTCGGTGAAGGGGTCGAACGAGTACCAGCGCATGGCGTTCTCGTGCGTGATCTTTCTGATGTCGCTGTCGGGCACATTCTCAGCGGCGAACACCCGACCCAACTCTTCCGGCGCACCGGGCCACATGGAGTCGCTGTGGGGGTAGTCGGCCTCCCAGGCGATGTTGTCGATGCCGATGCGGTCGCGCATGGCCACGCCGACGGGATCGCTGATGAAGCACGTGAGGAAGTGCTCCCGGAAGACCTCGCTGGGCAGGCGACCGCCGAAGTCCTGCAGCGTCCACGTGGCGTGCATCTCGAAGGTGCGGTCGACGCGCTCCAGGAAGTAGGGGATCCAGCCCGTGCCGCCCTCGGATAGCGCAATCCGCAGGTGGGGGTACTGCTTGATCACTCGAGACCACAGCAGGTCGGCCGCCGCCGACTGAATGTTCATCGGCTGGAGCGTGATCATGACATCTGGCGGAGAGTCGACGGCGGGGATCGAGAGCTTGCCTGACGAGCCGAGGTGGATCGACAGCACCGTGTTTGTGTCGACGCATGCCTTCCAGAGCGGATCCCAGTGCTCGCTGTGGAAGCTGGGGTAGCCGAGCGTCGCCGGGTTCTCGGTGAAGCTGAGCGAGTGGCAGCCCTTGTCGGCGACCCGACGCACCTCCTGGGCCGTCAACTCGGCGTCCCATATCGCGGGCACGGCCATGGGTATGAAGCGACCCGGATAGGCGGCGCACCACGAGTCGATGTGCCAGTCGTTGTAGGCACGCACCAGTGCAAGGGAAAGGTCGACGTCGTCGGTGGCGAACAGGCGCGCGGTGAACGTCGGGAACGAGGGGAAGTTCATCGACGCCAGCACGCCACCCGCATTCATGTCCTTGATGCGCTCGTGCACGTCGTAGCAGCCGGGCCTGACCTCCTCGAGGCTCTGGGGCTCGAGGCCGTACTCCTCCTTGGGTCGCCCGGCGACGGCATTGAGCGCCGAGTTCTCGATGGTGGCGCTGTTGAACGTCCACACGTCGGCGCCGTCGTCGCGGCGCACGAGCTTGGGCGCCCGGTCCTGGTACTTGGCGGGCAGGTGGTCGAGGAAGACGTCGGGCGGTTCGATCAGGTGATCGTCGACACTGATCAGGATGAAGTCATCGACGTTCATCGCGGTCTCCCCCTTGGAATGAGAACGTGCCTATCACCATAGTAGAGTAAGCTTTTCGGCGATGATCCACCTGCGGGCGGCGCGGCTGCTGGACGTGGACAAGGGGGAGCTGCTCGAGCCCGGCGAGCTGCTGGTCGACGACGACCGGATCGTCGACGTCATGCCGACGTCGGTGCCGGCCGATGCCGAGCGCGTGGAGTTGGGCGACCTCACCCTCCTGCCCGGGCTCATGGACATGGAGGTCAACCTCCTGCTCGGCGGCCCCAATCACGAGAGTCCGCTCAACCCGGTGCAGGACGATCCTGCCTTGCGCACGTTGCGGGCCGTTGCCAACGCCCGGCGCACGTTGCGGGCCGGGTTCACGACCGTTCGCAACCTGGGGCTCTTCGTGCAGACCGGCGGGTTGTTGCTCGACGTGGCGCTGAAGAAGGCGATCGACTTCGGCTGGATCGACGGCCCCCGTGTCGTGCCTGCCGGCCACGCCATCTCACCGACCGGCGGCCACCTCGACCCCACGATGTTCCAGGCGCTGGCGCCGCGGATCATGCCGCTGTCGATCGAGGAGGGAATCGCCAACGGCGTGAACAACGTGCGCGAGGCCGTCCGGTACCAGATCAAGTACGGCGCCGAGCTCATCAAGGTCAGCGTCTCTGGCGGCATCATGTCCCACACTGGTCCTCCGGGCGCCCAGCAGTACTCCGACGAGGAGCTGCGGGCGATCGTCGACGAGGCCCACCGGCGCGGACTGCGGGTCGCGGCCCACGCCCATGGCGACGACGCCATCCGCGCCTCGGTCGAAGCGGGCATCGACTGCATAGAACACGGCTCGCTCGCGTCGGAGGAGACACTGCGGCTCATGGTCGAGCGAGGCACCTTCCTCGTGGCCACCACCTATCTGGCCGACGGCATGGACGTTTCCCGGGCCGCGCCCGAGCTGCAGGCGAAGGCGGCCGAGGTCTTTCCGCGTGCCCGTGCCACCATCAGCCGGGCTATCGAGCTCGGGGTCAAGGTCGCGTGCGGCACCGACGCGCCGGCGATCCCGCACGGACGCAACGCCCGGGAGCTGATCGCGCTCGTCGACCGCGGCATGACGCCGCTGCAAGCGATCCGCGCCGCCACCGTCGTCTCCGCCGACCTCATCGACGTCGACGACCGCGGGCGCCTAGCCCCGGGCCTGTTGGCCGATGTCATCGCCGTTCCCGGGGACCCGCTCTCAGACATCGGTGTCACCGAGAAGGTGCAGTTCGTGATGAAGAACGGCCGCGTCTTCCGGAGTGTTTGATGGAGCTTGACGCCTTCCGGGCGTCGCTCGATAGCTGGCTCGACGAACATTCGGATGAGCTTGCGCCGGCGTTCGAAGGTGCAGGCACGCTCGACCAACAGATGGCCCAGCTGGCGAAGGTCAAACGCCTCGCCTACGACGCGGGCTTCATTCGGTGGGGATGGCCGGAGCACGTCGGGGGACTCGGCGGCTCGCCGTTGCTGCGCGGCTATCTCGGCGAGGCCCTGACCGCCCGGGCGCTCGTCGACCCCGGCGGCTATTCGATGGTCGAGGTCCTCGCCCCGACGATGATCGACTACGCGTCGGTGGAGCTGGCGGCCGAAATGGTGCCGCGACTGCTGCGGGGCGACGAGATGTGGTGCCAGGGGTTCTCCGAGCCGGGGACGGGAAGCAACCTGGCGTCGCTCGCGTGTCGGGCCGAACGCGGTGACGACGGCTGGCACGTCACCGGCCAGAAAGTGTGGACGAGCTTCGCCCAGTTCGCCCAACGCTGTGTGCTGCTCACGCGGACCGGTCTGCCCGACTCCGCCCACCGCGGGATCACCGCCATGTTCGTCGACATGGACAGCCCTGGCATCACGGTCCGGCCTCTCGGCACGATGCACGGCGGCGAGGAGTTCTGCGAGGTCTTCTTCGACGATGTCGTCGTGCCGTTCGAACGCACGCTCGGCGAGGAGGGCCAGGGCTGGTCGATCGCCATGGACCTGCTCCCGTTCGAGCGCAGCACTTCGTTGTGGCACCGCGGCGCCTTCCTCAACCGCCGTCTCGAGTCCCTGCTGGAGGCGGCGCCACCCGGTGCCTTGTCGGGTGCCGAAGTGGGCGACGTGTTCCTCCAGCTGTTCGCGCTGCGGGCGCGTTCTCGCGCGACTCAGTACCGGATGGCGGCGGGGGAGCGGCTGGGACCGGAGACATCGGTCGACAAGATCCTGCTGGCGACCGCCGAGCAGGCGCTGTTCGACCTGGTCCCTGCGGCGTTGGGTGACGACGTGCTGCTCGCCGACGACGCCGGCGGCGAGCAATGGCGGTCCCAGTACCTGTACTCGCGGGCGGCGACGATCTACGGCGGCAGCGGTGAGATCCAACGCAACATCGTTGCTCGCCGGCTCCTCGATCTCGGAGCCGACGCGTGATGGATCCCGAGGAGCTCGCGCTCTTCCGGGAGAGCCTGCGTCAGGCGACGGCGAACCACACGGGCAAGGCCTTGGACGACGCTCTTGACGAGCTCGGGTGGCGCGACGCGTTGACGGCCGACCGACGCGCCGCTGTTTCCGCGCTGTTCGACCTGCAGGGGAGGGCCAACGCCACGTCGTCGGCGCTGGACTGGGTCATGGCGGGCGCCTTGGGCGTGCATGGCCCGGTCGTCCTGCCGCCCCTCGGCTCGTGGGAGCAGCCCAGGCAGCGAGGGCTGGCCACGTTCGCCTTCGCTAACCGTGCCCCCGACGGCGTCGTCGTGACGCCCGTTTCAGGAATCGATCCGGCGCTGGGCATGGTCGAGGTGACCGGTGATCTCGGAGCCAGTGCGTCAGACGCCTGGCCCGACACCGTCGCCGCGGGCCAGCTCGCACTCGCCCACGAACTGGTCGGCGCCTCGCGGACGATGCTGCAGCTGGCGCGCGACCACGCCGTGGAGCGGGTCCAATTCGGACGGCCCATCGCCGCCTTTCAAGCGGTCCGCCACCGGCTGGCCGAGAGCCTGGTCGCTATCGAAGCGGCCGACGCCGCTCTCGGCGCCGCTTGGGAGGTCGGGTCACCGCAGACGGCGGCGATGGCGAAGGCGGTCGCCGGGCGCAACGCCCGCACCGTCGCCCGCCACTGCCAGCAGGTGCTCGCTGGCATCGGCTTCACCACCGAGCACCCCTTCCACCGCTATCTGCGGCGAGTGCTGGTGCTCGACGCCTTACTGGGCGACACCCGCGCCCTGACCCAGCAGCTCGGCGACGAGCTGCTCAGCCGCCGGCGCCTGCCGCCTCTGCTCCCGCTCTAACGACCGCGGTCTGCAGTGCGGCATACTCCCGGGCATGGCTTACACCGTCGATTTCAAGGATGTCTCGACCGTCGGTCTCGAGTCGTCGCCGGTCGCCGACGCACTTGCCGGGCTACGGGCCAACGAAGCCCGCTATTTCAAGAACAAGTACGACGTCGACTTCAAAGTTGAGCCGGCGAGCAAGGCCAAGAAGACGATCAACCGGGTGGCGAAGATCCTGAAGGAAGAGCGGAACATCGTCATCGAGTCGCCGGCTCTCGAGGCCACGACCCTGAACGTCGAGGACATCCGGTGGGACTACGTGTTCTACGAGAGCGGCCTGTCGATCAACGTGCTGTACACCCTCACCGACGCCGGGAAGCGGGCGGTGGGCTTCAAGCTCTCCGAAGGGATGGAGGTCCCCGAAGAGCTGTCCTCGTTCAAGTTCGCGAGGCAGAAGTCGAAGCTGGCCGGCACAATTCGCGGCTCCTACTTCGTCATCAAGGGCGAGTACTGACCCGAGCCCGAAGCTCGTCCTTGACCACCTTGCCGGTGGCGTTCATCGGGAGCTCGTCGACGACCTCGATCGCTCGGGGCACCTTGTAGTTCGCCATCTGGTCGCGGCACCACGCCTGGATGTCCGCGGGTGCAGCGCTCGTGACGACGAAGGCCATCCCCACTTCGCCCATGCGCTCGTCGGGGATGCCGATGACGGCGGCCTGCTTGATATCCGGGTGCCGCAGGAGAGCGTTCTCGATCTCGGCCGGATACACGTTGAAGCCGCCGACGATGAACATGTCCTTGATCCGGCCGACGATGCGGAGACAGCCGCGCTCGTCGAGCACGCCGAGGTCGCCGGTGCGCAGCCAGCCGTCGTCGGAGAGCGTGGCCTTGGTCGCCTCGGGGTCGTCGAGGTAACCGGCCATCACGGTGGGGCCCTTGATGACAACCTCCCCGGGTTCACCGGCGGGGGCGTCCTTGCTGTCGGCATCCGTGATGCGGAGCTCGAACCCGGGACGGGCGCGGCCGACGGTGGTGGCGACGGTCTCGAAGTCGTCGTCGGGAGACGTCGAGGTCGCCGTGCCCGTTTCGGTCAGGCCGTAGCCGGTGATCACAAGCGAGAACGGCAGCTCGTCGTTGACTCGACGGATGAGCTCGACGGGGATGTCGGCCGCGCCCGTCACTGCGACCCGAAGCGTCGAGAGGTCGTGCTTGTCACGCTCGGGGTGGTCGAGGATCGAGTAGTACAGCGTGGGGGCGCCCGGAAGCACAGTGACCTTCTCGTCTGCGACTCGAGCGAGGACGCGGTCGACGTCGAACACCGGCTGCGGGAGCATCGTGGCGCCGGCGGTGACGGACGCCAGGATCCCGGCCTTGAGCCCGAACTGGTGGAAGTACGGGTTGACCATGAGATAGCGATCGTCAGCAGAGAGCCCCGTCATCCGTACCCAGTCTTTGGCGACCCCGAGCGTCTTCTGGTGGGGCATGACGACGCCCTTGGGCACGCCGGTCGTACCCGACGTGAAGAGAATGTCGGCCGGGTCGTCGGGGCCGACCGTCGCGGCACGCACGTCGACTTGTTCCAGTGAACGCTCATTGGCTCGGGCCAGAAACTCCGGCCACGAGTCGGCCCGCGCGACCACGATCGTCTCCAAATCCGGCAGCTCCTCGCCGTCGAGCATCGCGACGTAGTCAGTGTCGAGGAAGCCGGAGACCGTGATCAGGGCGCGAGCGTGACTGCGACGCAACACGTCCGCCGCCTCCGCGCCCTTCCACCGGGTGTTGATCGGAACGAGCGTCGCTCCGGCCATCGACAGCCCGAGCAGGGCGATGACCCACTCGGCGCAGTTCGGGGCCCAGATGGCGACTCGGTCCCCGGGCTGAACACCACTAGCGACGAGGGCGGCACCGAACCGGCGTGCCTCATCGAACAACCCGCAGTACGACAGCGTGGTCTCGCCGTCGATGATGGCGACACCGTCACCGAACTGCGACGCCGCCGCGGCAGCCTGCGCGGGGATCGTCTTCTCGTCGATCATCAGAGCAAGGCCAGGAACTCGCGCGTGCGCTTCATCGACGCCAGCCGCGCCTCGCGGTCCTCGCCGATGGGGACCACGCGCACCGACAGCTCGGTGGCGCCCACGTCGAGGAAGGCCCGCATGCGCTTTTCCACGGTCGACTCGCTTCCGGCGGCGAGGATGTCCCCGACCTGGCGGGCGTCGCCGAGGTCGAGCAGACGCTGGTAGTTCGGCGACACCTCGGCCTCGGACAGCACGCGGTTGGTGCGGTCGACGGCGACGTCGATCTCGTCGTCGCGGCACAGGCACACGGGAATGCCGGCGACGATGCGCGGCGCGGGGCGACCGGCACCGGACGCGGCCGCCGTGATGGTCGGCGCCACGTGGGACCCGATGGCCCGCTCGTCGGCCATCCACAGGATGGTGCCGTCGGTGCGTTCGCCGGCGAGGCGAAGCATGGCCGGCCCCAGAGCCGCGAGCAGCACCGGCGTGGGTGCGATGTCGGTGACGTCGAGAGGATTGTGGATCCGGAACAGCTCGTTCTCGACGTCGACCTGTCCGGGCCCGCGCAGCGCCTGGTCGAGCACGTCGAGGTAGGACCGCATCGTTGGCGCCGGGTGCTCGTACGGCAGGCCGAGCATCTCGTCGATGATCCAGTGGTGGGACACGCCGAGACCGAGGGCGAGACGCCCGCCACACGCGGCCTGTGTCGACAACACCTGCTGGGCCAACGCGATCGGGTGCCGGGGCTGCACGGGAACGACGGCGGTGCCGATCTCGATGCGACTCGTGTCGACGCCGACGAGGGCGCAGGCCGTGAGGGCGTCGAACTCGTCGGGGATCTGGGGGATCCACACGGTCGAGAGCCCGGCCTCCTCGGCCCAGCGCACGTCGGCGCGCATGCGCTCGATCTTGGTGGCGTAGCGCCCGCGCTCGGGGCCCACCATCAAGCCGATGCGCATCCCGCCTCCCGATGTGAGAACGACCTTCTCATGTTAGTGTAATGGCATTCTGACCTCGGACGTCTACTACGACCCGTACGACTTCGACATCGACGCCGACCCGTACCCGGTCTGGAAGCGGCTGCGCGACGAGCGGCCTCTCTATTACAACGACCGCTACGACTTCTTCGCCCTGAGTCGCTTCGAGGACGTCGAGCGCTGCTCGGTCGACTGGCCGACGTACGTCTCCAGCAAGGGCACCGTGCTCGAGCTCATCAAGGAGATCGTCAAGGGATCGTTCGAGGTCCCGGCCGGTTCCATCATCTTCGAGGACCCGCCCGACCACGACCTGCACCGCGGCATCCTGGCCCGCGCCTTCACGCCGCGGCGCATCAAGGACCTCGAACCGAAGGTTCGCGAGTTCTGCGCCCGAAGCCTGGATCCGCTCGTCGGCGCCAAGGGCTTCGACTTCGTGGCCGACATCGGTGCGCCGGTGCCGATGTGGACGATCGGCATGCTGCTCGGCATCCCCGAGCAGGACCAGGTGGCGATCCGCGAGCACATCGACGCCGGCCTGCGCATGACCGAGGACGGCGTCCCCGCCCTGAATACCGAGCGCATGATGCAGGATCAGAGCAGCGCCTTCGAGGAGTACATCGACTGGCGCGCCGATCATCCCTCCGATGACGTGATGACCGAGCTGCTGCAAGCCGAGTACGAGGACGCGTCCGGCACGCGGCGCAAGCTCACGCGACCCGAGGTCCTCAACTACGTCAACCTCCTCGCCGCTGCCGGCAACGAGACGACGACCCGCCTCATCGGGTGGGCCGGCAAGGTCCTGGCGGAGCACCCCGATCAGCGCAAGGAGCTCGCCGAGGACCGCAGCCTGGTGCACAACGCCATCGAGGAGCTCCTGCGCTACGAGTCACCGTCGCCCGTCCAGAGCCGGTACGTGACCAAGGACGTCGAGCATCACGGCGAGGTCGTCCCCGCCGGAAGCATCATGGTGCTCCTCACCGCGGCCGCCAACCGCGATGAGCGCGAGTTCGGCCCCGACGCCGACAGCTTCGACATCCACCGCAAGATCGCCCACCACCTGGCGTTCGGCTATGGGGTGCACTTCTGCCTCGGTGCGTCGCTGGCCCGGTTGGAGGGGCGCATCGCCCTCGACGAGATCCTCCAGCGGTTCCCGACCTGGGAGGTCGACTGGGACAACGCCGTGCAGGCGCGCACCTCGACGGTTCGGGGCTGGGAGTCCCTGCCGGTCTTCGTGGACGCCGGATGAGCAAGATCCGTCACCTCGACGTGTATCTACAACAGCCCCGCTGACCGTCGCCGTGACCTACACACACGGGCACGACGACAGCGTGTTGCGCTCGCACCGCTGGCGAACAGCAGAGAACTCGGCCGCCTATCTCCTCCCGTTTCTCGAACCGGGTATGGACCTGCTCGACGTGGGGTGCGGGCCGGGGACGATCACCGTCGATCTCGCCCAGCGGGTTGCGCCCGGGAAGGCCGTAGGCATCGACGCCGCCACCACCGTGATCGAGGAGGCGGCGACCGTCCACGCGGACTCCGGCGTCGAATTCCGGGTCGCCGACCTCATGCAGATGGAGTTCGCCGACGGCTCGTTCGACGTCGTACACGCCCATCAGGTGTTGCAGCACGTCCCCGACCCGATCGGCGCCCTGCGGGAGATGGGTCGGGTGTGCCGCCCAGATGGTGTGGTTGCTGCTCGCGACAGCGATTACGAGGCGATGACGTGGTTCCCCGAGGATCCGACGCTGACCGCATGGCTCGACCTCTACCGCCGGGTCGCCCGTGCGAACCAGGGTGAGCCCGACGCCGGCCGCCATCTTCTCGAGTGGGCGCAGCGCGCCGGATTCTCAGAGGTCACTGCGACCGCCTCGGCCTGGTGTTTCGCCACCGACGAGGACCGGCAGTGGTGGGGGTCGCTCTGGGCCGACCGCATGCTTCGCTCGGCTGTCGCCGACCGCGCCCTCGAGCTCGGCTTTGCGTCGACCGACGACCTCAATCGCATGGCCGACGCCTGGCGTCGCTGGAGCGAGAACAGATCGGGCTGGTTCGCCGTCCTCCACGGCGAGATCATCTGCCGGAACCATGTGAGGGGAGCCAAGTCGTGACCGACATCGACGACATCAATTTCTTCACCGACAAGTCGTTGATCGCTGATCCGTACCCGTACTTCGACGCCCTGCGCGACGAATGCCCTGTACGACGCGAGCCGCACAAGGACGTCGTGATGATCACCGGCTACGAGGAAGCGATGGCCGTGTACCACGACACCGAGACGTGGTCGTCGTGCACGTCTGTCACCGGGCCGTTTCCCGGCCTTCCCGTCCCGCTCGAAGGCGACGACATCAGCGGCATCATCGAGCAGTACCGCGACCAGTTGCCGTTCAGTGACCAGCTGCCGACGATGGACCCGCCGATCCACACCGCTCATCGAGGGCTGCTGCTGCGGTTGATCACGCCCAAGCGTCTCAAGGAGAACGAGGCCTTCATGTGGCGCCTCGCCGACCGCCAGATCGACGAGTTCCTGGCCAACGGCAGGTGCGAGTTCATCAACGAGTACGCGAGCCCGTTCGCCCTCCTCGTGATTGCCGAGCTGCTCGGGGTTCCGGAGGAGGATCACGCGGAGTTTCGGGACCAGCTCGGACCGGGTCAGCGTGGCAACCTCGGCAGCACCAAGGGCGAGTCGATGACGCACAAGCCATTGGAGTTCCTGTACGAGAAGTTCACCGCCTACGTCGAGGACCGCCGGGCGAATCCGCGCGACGACGTCCTCACGGGCCTGGCCACGGCGACATTCCCCGACGGCTCCACGCCAGACGTCATCGACGTCGTGCGCGTGGCCGCCAACCTGTTCGCGGCCGGCCAGGAGACGACGGTCCGCCTGCTGGGCGCGGCCGTGCAGCTGATCGGCGAGGACGCCGCGCTGCAGCAACTGCTCAGAGATGAGCCCGATCGGATACCGAACTTCATCGAGGAGGCTCTGCGCTTCGAGAGCCCGGTGAAGGGCGACTTCCGGCTCTCGCGGGTGCCGACCACGGTCGGCGACGTGGACCTCCCCGCGGGGACGACCGTGATGGTGCTCAACGGCGCTGCGAACCGGGATCCGCGGCGGTTCGACAAGCCGGGCGAGTTCCGCGTCGACCGTGGCAATGCCCGCGAGCACGTCTCGTTCGGACACGGCATCCACACCTGTCCGGGCGCGCCGCTGGCGAGGGCCGAGGCGCGCGTGAGCATCGAGCGCCTGCTCGATCGGATGGCCGACATCCGGATCTCCGAGGCCGAGCACGGGCCTCCGGACGCACGTCGGTACTCGTATGTCCCGACGTTCATCCTCCGGGGCCTGCGCAGCCTCAACCTGGAATTCACGCCCGTCGGGTAGGCGTCAGGCCAAGGCCGGCATTACCTCGTTCTCGAACAGGCGCAGGCTCGACCAGGCGAGGTCGGGTGGGATTCCGCCGCACAACGGGTGGAACATGACGTAGGGGAACGGCGCGGACTCGAGCTCGGTCACGAGCTCGCCCGGCGTCAACACCGCGTACTGACCCTTGGCTCGCAGTTCGTCGACGCCGGTCACAGTGCGGTACGGAGTGGCGACGCCGTCCTGGGCCTGCCACGTCCCGTAGGCGTTGGTTTCGTGCACGAAGTACGGGCCCATCTGCTCCCAGCCCTTGTCGACCTCTTCGGCGAGGGCGACCGTCCGGTTCTCGGTGACCGGGCTGGGCCCGGGGTCGGGCCGGCCGAGCTTCTGCACCTCGTCGCGGTAGAAGTCCCAGACCTCGGGCACCGACGGAATGAACCCGTCGGCGATGCGCGCCGCTCGCCGCGCCGCCGGTTCGCTGCTGCCGCCGAGGATGATGCCGGGGCCGCCTTCTTTGAAGGGAGGGGGAGTGATGTGGACGGTGCGGCCGCGGAACTCGAAGGGCTCGCCGGCGAACGCGGCCCGCAGTGTCGCCACCGTCTCGGTGACCCGCTGGGCGCGCTCGTTCATCGGCACGCCGTAGAGCGCGAATTCCTCGCGCACGTAGCCACCGGCGACGACCACGTCGACGCGGCCCCCGCTGAGGTTGTCGAGGACGAGCAGGTCCTCGGCCAGGCGAAGCGGGTCGTAGAACGGGGCGATGAGGGCAGCCACGATGAAGCGCACGTTGGCCGTGCGCGTTGCCATCGCCGCGACCATCGGGAGCGGACTCGGCAGGTAGTCGTCCGGTGATCTGTGGTGCTCGGAGACGGCGATGCTGACGCATCCGAGCCCGTCCGCCCACTCGGCCATGTCGAGGGCGGCCGCATAGCGGTCGGCGAGCGTGGTGTCGGAGAAGGCGGGGTTGCGGAAGTCGAACCGGAGCCCGAAGAAGACGCTCATTGCACGCCGAGGCCGTCGAACCATTCCCGGGAGGCGCGCAACTGGTCCTGACGTTCGTCGCGCCGCGTCCGCACCAGCACCTCGTTCTCGTACCAGCCGCGGTACCCGGAGGTCTCGAGCAACCGGGTGAGCGCCGCGACCGGCACGTCGCCCGACTCGAAGGGCGCCCGCTCGTATGTCAGCTTCTTCAGGAGCCCGGAGTCGACGTTGGTCAGCTGTACAGACACGATGTCGCCGACATGATCGCGGATCAGCGCCTCGAGGCCGGGCTCCCACCACACATGCCCGACGTCGAGCACGATGCCGACACCCTCGATACTTGCTGTGAGCTCGAGCCCGTGCGCGAGCGTGTGCACGAACGAGAGGTGGCGCATGATCGGATGGATCGGCTCCAGCATGATCTGCACGCCACAGCTGGCCGCCAGCGGTCCGGCGCGGCCGAGCCACTCGCGGCACAGCTTCTCGGCGTCGGCGGCCGCGAGACCGCGCGCCGAGCCCGTCACGAGGACCGCACCGGGCGCGCCGAGGGCGGCGGCGATCTCCAGCCGCCGGGCGGCCTCATCGAGCGACGCCGTGCGGTCTCGTTGCAGGATGGCGTCGAGGCCGACGTAGCTCGATGCCTTGATGCCCTCGCCGTCGAGGATGCGCCGGGCCTCGTCGACGCCGAGCTTGTCGACGGTGCCGGCGTCGACGCCGATGCCGCCCAGTCCGGCGGCCTTGGCCGTCGCCACGTCGGCCGCGAACGATCCCTGCCGCAGGACCAGCTCGATCACTGCGTAGCGGGACGTCACGCCCCGGACGTTATGGCTTGGGTGTTCAGCCCGGCTTGATTGGCGAGCCCAGAGCGCTGAACGCGCAGTAGTACGGCGCGATGTCGATGTAGCCCAACGGAGGCCGGACCAGCGCGGCGCCGATCGTGCCCGGGCGACCGAGGTCGTTGGCCGGCAGCACAGGGTTGGGGATCCCGTGCTTGGTGTTCTTCTGGTCGAGCTGCAGGTAGTTGCGGACCTGCGGCTCGATGCGCACGACCCAGAACCCACCGTCGGCCGTGCCGAACCAAAGCTGGCCCTTGTCAGGCAAGTAGCGGGTGTGGCCCCACGCGTGGTCGAGGTCGACGCTCGACGTGGGATCCACGTCGCCCGGATTGAAGTAGGCGACCTCTTTGGGCTGCTTGGGATTGCGGACGTCAAACATCCGCAGCCCCGCGTTCCACATTGACGCCATCACGAAGGTGGTGTCGTTCGGGTTGTCGACGTCGTGGTAGTGGACGGAGTCGTTCTCCTTGGCCTGCAGCTGCTCGGGACAGTTCGCGGGATCGTTGATCTGCAGTCCGAACTCGACGACCGTCTTGGGCTTGGCCGGGTTCTTGATGTTGGTCAGATACGGCTGCGCGGGCCCGACGAACGGTGCCCCCTCCTGGGGAATGCAGCCGTAGGCGCCACCGAACACGCTCTCCTCTGAGTGAAGGACGTAGGGCGTCCCGCCAATGTTCGCAAGTCGGACCGAGTGGCCTCGCCCGCTCTCCTGGCTGATCACGCGGGGCTTGCCCTTGCCCTGGAGCCAGTCCTTGATGTCGACGATCGAGAAGATTTCGAAGGTCGGCGTCTGGCCGCCGACATAGAGCGTGTTGTCGTCGGGCGACGGCCAGGCCTCATGGCTGGCGTCCTCGGGACTCGTCAGGTTGCGCACGGCGGCCGGGAGATTGTCGTCGAGGTCGGCCATGGGTCCAGTGGCGACTGGCGGCCCGGCCATCGCCTTCTGGATGTCGCCGAGGTACTTGACGGGCTTTGCCGGTGTCGCCCACAGCCCGGAGATGTCGACGGCTTCCAGCGGGAGGGTGGCGAAGACGTACCTCCCGTCCTGGGTGATCGTGAGGTTGTGGATGTTCTCGGGCCAGTAGTACGTCGTCAGCAGCTTCGGGTGGGTGCAGTCGGTGACGTCGTAGATATCCATCGGCTTCGGGTCGCTGAACGCGGCGTCGTTGCCGTACTGGCCGATCACGAGGATCGACCGGCCTTGGGGGGTGGTGACGGCATTGAGCGTCTCGGACGTCGTCAGTGCGCCGGGACTGCGCAGGGTCGAGAGGAACGTCGGCGTGCCGTCGTCGGTGACGCTGATGACGGCGACCCCCGGGTTCGGCGGAGGACTGGGCTTGGTCTCGGGAATGACCGGCGCGCCCGCCGATCCGGCGACGTAAGCGCAATTGCCGGCCCACGCCATGTTGGCGTTGCCCGCGGCCCGGCTTTGACCGTCGGCGGACTTCAGGAGCTGGGTGTGACCGAGCAGCTCGAGCCCGCAGTTGTAGCCCTTCTGGGCGCGGCCCGAGTCCTGGTCGGCCTTGGGCACGTCGCCCTGGATCTTTCCTTCGCGCAGGTCGTCCTTGCCGCACAAGTGGTGCTGCGCGGTGTCGATCTGCTGCAGCGGGCTGGTGTCCCACGCGTGGGCGTCGACTCTGACGAAGACGAGCGCCCCGAGGGCGAGAATGGCCGCCCCGGCCCCGAGCCGACGAACCCGCCCCGCCGCCTTCATCGGTTCAAGAACTTCGCCACATTTGTGCGGAATTCCTCCGTATCGAAGGATTCGGTCTCCGACGCCATCGCGAAGTCGATGGTGGCGAGAACCGAGCGCTCGACGTGCAGGTTCAGTACGCGCTTGGTCGCCTCCACGGCCTGGCGGGGAAGGGCGGCGATCTTCTGGGCGGTGGCGAGTGCCTGTGGGAGGACCTCGTCGTCGGGGACGATGTGGTTGGCGAGGCCGATCTGGGCCGCCCGTTCGGCGCTGATGCGGTCGCCGGTGAACGCGTACTCCTTGGCCAGCAGCAGACTCGTGTGGAGAGGCCACGTCAGCGGCCCACCGTCGGCCGCGACGAGGCCGACGACGACGTGGGGGTCCGAGAGGTAGGCGGACTCGGCCATGAAGACGACGTCAGAGAGGGCGATGACGCTGCAGCCGAGACCGACGGCCGGTCCATTCACGGCGGCGACGACGGGGACGCGGCAGCGGATCATGTTGAGGACGAGCTCTCGGCCCTCGGCGATCACCGCATGGCGAAGCTCGCGGTCGTTGGCCATGCGATTGAGCAGGTCGAAGTCGCCGCCCGCCGAGAACGCTCGCCCCTCGCCGGTGATGACGGCGGCGCGCGCCTCGGTGTCGGCGCTCAGCTGGGGGAAGAGGTTGGTCAGGCCAAGATGCAACTCGTCGTTGATGGCGTTCAGCTGCTCGGGCCGGGAGAGGGTGACGACTCGGACCGGGCCGTTGGACTCCACGCGGACGACATCGGGCAGGTCGTAACTCATACTCATACCGGCAACCCCAAGATGCGAGTGGCGACGATGTTCTTCTGGATCTGTGACGTGCCGCCCATGACGCTCTGGGCGCGGCTGTAGAGGTAGATCTTCAACCCAACGTCGTCGGTGTCGAGGGCGGCACGCGGTCCGGAGATCGTCATCGCCGCAGCGCCGACGGACTGTTCCACCCATGTCATCAGCAGCTTGTCTATCGAGCCGCCGGGACCGTGGTCCACGCCGTCCATCCGCTCCGAGAGGCGCCGGCACACGTGGAGGCGCAGCATCTCGGCTTGCACGTGGGCCCACGCCACCGCTTCCGCCTGGTCGGCGCGGTACTCGCTCGGGTCGGCGCTGACGGTCTTCTCGAGCTCCTTCACCGTCTTGGCGTAGCGGGCGACGTAACCCAGCTCGCCGGGCTCGCGCTCGTGGCTGACGATCGTCATGGCGATGCGCCAGCCCTCACCGGGCTCGCCGATCATGTTGTCGGCCGGGACGCGCGCCCCGTCGAAGAGCACTTGCCCGAACTCCTTGGTGATGCCGTTGATCATCCGTAGCGGACGCTGCTCGATGCCCGCTTGGTGCATTGGAACGGCGAAGGCGGAAAGGCCCTTGTGCTTGGCGACGTCGGGATCGGTACGGGCGAGGAGGAAGCAGAGATCGGCGACGTCGGAGTAGCTCGTCCAGATCTTGTGCCCATTGATGACGTAGTCGTCGCCGTCGCGCGTGGCGGTCGTGCGCAGCGACGCCAGGTCGGAGCCGGCGTCGGGTTCGCTGAACCCTTGGCACCAGCGCTCACGTCCGCTGATGAGTCCCGGAAGGAAGCGGTGCTTGACCGCCTCGCTGGCGTGGGTGGTGATGCCTTGCACGAGGTAGCCCAAGCTCGGGCGGGGCGGAGCGCCGGCAGCGGCGAGTTCGTCGTCGAGGATGACGTCGAACACCGTCGGCAGCTCGTGCCCGCCGTACTTGGCGGGCCAGCTCAGGCCGAAGAACCCGGCGTCGTAGAGGGCGGTGTGCCACTCGGCCTGACGGGCCCAGTACTCGTCGTCGGTCGACGACGTCGGCAAGCCGGGATTGTTGTCGGCCAGCCAGGCGCGCAGGCGGCTGCGGAACTCGGCCTCGGCGGGGGAGTCACGAAAGTCCATCGGCCGCTCCGAGTCGGGTGCGCTGCAGCTCGCGCAGCTGGACCCCGTCGTCACCGAACCACTGTGAGGACAGGAGGGCGCGGCGCAGGTACACGTTGGCGACGCAGTCCCACGTGTTGCCGATGCCGCCGTGTACCTGCACGGCGTCCTCGCAGACCGTGCGGGCGGCGCGGGCGCAGTAGGCCTTGGCCACGCGGCCGGCGGCCAGCGCCTCGTCGGGCGGCAGTTCGTCGACGGCCCACGACGCGTGCAAGGCGACGCTGAGCGAGCCCTCCATCAGACAGTGGGCATCGGCGAGGAGGTGCTGCACGGCCTGGAACGAGCCGACGGCGACGCCGAACTGCTTTCGCTCTGACGCGTAGGCGACGGTGACGTCGAGGACGCCGCGCATGACCCCAACCAGGTCGGCGCTGGTGAGCGCCAAGCCGAGCGCGGTCCACTGCTTGAGGTCGTCATCCGTGAGCATGCGGGCCCCGGCGATGTCGGCGACCGGCAAGCCGGCCGGCACCTCGCACGTCGCCCGCGTGAGATCCGCGCCTTCAAGTTGCTCGGTGTCGGAGGGGTTGGTGGTGGCGAGCCTGAGGTGGTCGAGGACGTACATGGTGTCGACGTGTTCGGTGTCGATGTCGACGGCCACACCGCCGTCGCTCGCGGGTCCCAGCAGGCTCGGGGCGAACACGACGACGGCATCCTCGGCCGGCGGCACGCCGGCGCGGCGGGCCAGGTCGGCGGCCAGGATCGGGCCGGAGAAGGCGACGTCGGCGACGGCGCCGCCGAGGGCGTCGGCCACGATCGCAGTTTCCACGCCGCTGGCCAACGGGCTCCCATCGCCGGCGTCGTGGCGGAGCTCGAGCCAGCCCGCATCGCGCACCGCCGCGGCCAGCCGTTTCGCTCTCGTCGCATCGTCCAGGTCGGCGACCGTCGACGGACCGAGTTCGCGCGCCAGTTGACGGGCGGCGCGCCGGAGCTCGGCCTGCTCTGGCGTGTCGCGCGTATCCACGTCTTCCTAGCGGGACAGGATCGACACGCCCGCAGTGCCGGGCGCGCCGTAGAGCTGGGTGTAGCCGACCTGCGGGCGGCCTTGCACCTGACGGTCGCCGGCCTGACCGCGCAGTTGGCGGACGACCTCGTGGACCTGCCGCAGGCCCGACGCACCGATCGGTTCGCCGTTGGCGATGAGCCCGCCGTCGGTGTTGACCGGAAGCGAGCCACCGATCTCGAGCGCGCCCTCGGCCACCAGCTTCTCCTGGTCACCGTCGGCACAGAAACCGTTCTCGGCCAGGTGGATGACCTCGGCGCCGGCGTCGGTGTCCTGGAGCTGTATCACGTCGATGTCTTCAGGCCCCAGCCCCGCGGCTTCGTAGGCGGCGCGGGAGGCGTCGACCGTCGGTCCCGGCGTCTGCTCCATCGGGAGCCACGGGCTGTGGACCTCGAAGGCGCCGAGGCGCCGCGTGCGCACGGTGCTGGCCCGCAGGTAGATGGGCGTGTCGGTGTAGCGGCGAGCGTGCTCGGCCTTGCACAACACGACGGCGGCCGCCCCTTCGTCGGGACTGCAGAACATGTACTGCGTCAACGGGTAGTTGAGCAGCGGCGAGGCGAGGATCTCCTCCTCGGACAGCGGCTTGCGCCGGAAGGCGTTCTCGTTGAGGGAGCCGTTCCGGTAGTTCTTGGCCGCCACCTTGGCCAGTGTGGACTGCGAGACGCCGTGGTCCTCCATGTACTTGTTGATCTTCATGCCGAAGAACTTGGTCGTCGTGAACTGGCCCTGCTCGCCGTACCAAGAAGGACACGCATAGAGCGCGGGGTCGGCGCTGAAGGCGCCCGGCAGGTGCTTGTCCATGCCGACGGCGATACCAAGGTCGTACTCGCCGAGGCGGATGGTCTGGGCCGCGAGCGTCAACGAGCTCGCCGCCGTCGCGCAGCCGTTGTAGACGTCGGTGAAGGGAATGCCCGTGAGCCCCATGAGGGCGACGACGGCGTCGGGGTTGTCGACCTCGTAGCTCCCGCCGAAGGCGAACTGGATGTCGCGCCACTGCACGCCCGCGTCGGCGAGCGCACGGCGAATGGCGACAGCGCCCATCTCGATGCCGGAGACGCCGGGGAAGCGCCCGAAGGGATGGAGGCCCACCCCGACGATGGCGACGTCGCTGCTCATTTGGCTTCGGCGGGCTGGAAGGCGAATGTCACGACCTCGTTCCCGTCGTCATCGGTGCGGAGGGGGATCAGCGTCAGCTCCATCTCCATTCCGGTTCTCAGCGCGGGCGGGTCGACTTCGGTCAGTCGGGCCTCGACCTTCACGTCGCCGAGCTCGACGTAGCCAATGCCGAACGGCACGAAGTCCTTGCCGGTGGGCCCGGCGTAGGGCGGCGACGGCGGCGGGAAGTGCTGCGTCGTCCACGCCCACAAGCGGCCCGTCCGGGTGAGAAGATGCTCGGCCATGTCGGTCGACGCGCAGCGCGGGCACGACTCCTGGGTAGGAAAGGTGACGACACCGCAGGCCGTGCATCGGCTCCCGATGAGCTGGGGCTTGTTGCCTGCGCCGGCCGGTGACGTAAAGAGGCCTTCTGCAATGGGTACAGCAGCCATATCAATCTGTGATAATGCCATTCTCACCAAGGAGGGGCAATCCTGATGGCAGAACGGGCACCGCTCTCGTACGACTTTCTCCCCGACGCTCCGGAGCTCACCGTGACGAGCGACGACATCGCCGACGGGAAGTTCCCGAAGTCGTGTCTCGCCGACATCATGGGGATGACCGGTGACAACGAGTCGCCCCACCTGCGTTGGGAGGGCGCGCCGGCGGACACCCAGTCGTTCGCGGTGACCTGCCACGACCCCGACGCCCCGACCGGCAGCGGCTTCTGGCACTGGGTCGTCTTCGATATCCCCGCTGATGTCACCGAGCTTCCGCGCGGCGCCGGCAGCGGCGACGGCAAAGGGCTGCCGAAGGGCGCCAAGCAGGCCCGCAACGACACTGGGCAGCCCGGCTACCTCGGCCCGGCGCCGCCCGAGGGCCACGGCGACCACAGGTACGTGTTCGCGGTGCACGCCGTGAAAGCGCCCGAGCTCGGCGTTGACGAGTCGGCGACGCCCGCCTACGTCGGCTTCAACCTCACCTTCAACACCGCGGCCCGAGGTCTGTTGATCGCCGAGTACGGGCGCTGAGCAGGTAGGTCGACGTGACGTCTGTTGCGCTGGTCACGATCGATACGCAAAGAGACACCCTGGACGGCGGCCCCTTGGAGATCGTCGGGACATCCGCGGTGATTTCCGGCATCGCCCGCCTTTGCGCCGCCTTTCGTGCGGCGGGTCTGCCGATCGTCCATGTTGTCCGGCTCTACAACGCCGACGGCAGCAACGCTGAGCCAGCGCGCCGCGACCTGGTGAGTGGACCAACGCCCATACTGCGCCCCGGGACACCGGGACGACTTCTTGCGCCGGGATTGCTCCCCGCTGACGACATCGACCTCGACGACGAGCGCCTTCTTGCCGGCCAGGTGCAGACGGTCGGCCAGCGTGAGTTCGTCATGTACAAGCCGCGCTGGGGCGCCTTCTACGGCACCTCGCTCGACGAGCATCTGCGACAACGCGCTGTCGGTTCGATCGTCCTGTGCGGCTGCAACTTTCCCAACTGCCCGCGCACCACGATCTATGAGGCCAGCGAGCGGGACTACGGGGTTGTGCTGGTGAGCGACGCGGTGTCGGGCCTGTATGAGCGGGGCGAAGAAGAAATGTCGAACATCGGGGTCGAACTGCGGTCCGTGGATGAGGTTGTTGCCGGCCTAGACGCCATTCGCCGGGACCATGAAGTCGACGGCCACGATCACCGGCCCGTCGACGCGTAGGTGGTGGGGTACAGCCGGCGGTAGTGGCTGATTCTCGCCTGTGACGAGAGTCGCAGTGATCGGCGGCTCCGTCGCTAGCTCGACCGTCACCGAGCCGTCCAGTACGCGGACGACACCCCACGTGCGATCGGCAACGCGGTGGTCACGCCGCAGCCCTTCCGGCAGAGAATGGCCGTCGAACGGCCCCGCCGTGCGCGCGAGGTGAAGCCCATCCGGGAGCTCGGCCCGGTCGCAGAGCGGGCACTCGATCTCTGATCCGATACGTGACGATCGGCCGGCTTCGGTCGTCGCCCACTCGCGTTCTTGGAACGGCGGCCGGTGACGGACATGCTGGTTGTGCAGGCACGAAAGCTCCGCCACCCAGTCGCCCTCAGCATCGCAATGAAAGCCGACGATCGTTCGCCTCACGCAGGGAAGACTGCCCAGCAGGATGAGTCCGAGACAACCGCGGAACAGCCGGCGTTCGACGGCGCCACCGCTCCCGATCGGGGAGTCGGTGGCTACGGTCGTCGGTGACGCCCTCGGTTGTGGAA
>Ga0070741_10002166_pt1 | contig 54519 bp, 45 predicted proteins | sample Coa_R1_4_FD_66440 | JGI IMG/M metagenome (GOLD analysis project Ga0070741, IMG submission 66440) | Surface soil microbial communities from Centralia Pennsylvania, which are recovering from an underground coalmine fire - Coalmine... | ecosystem: Environmental > Terrestrial > Soil > Unclassified ... | reverse complement strand
AAGGTCACGCCGGAGGCGATCAACTTCATGGCGCGGCACGGGCGGGGGCTGATCTGCCTGGCCATGACCGAGGAGCGGCTCGAGCATTTGCGAATCGGACCGATGACGGCGGAAAACACGTCGCAATACGGCACGGCATTCTGCGAGGCGATTGATGCGCGCGAGGGAGTGACGACGGGCATCTCCGCCTACGATCGGGCACGCACCATCCAGGTGGCGATTGATCCAGCGAGCCGGCCAGGGGACCTGGCGCGCCCCGGACACGTCTTTCCTCTGCGAGCACGCAAAGGCGGCGTGCTGGTACGGGCGGGACAGACGGAAGCGTCGGTGGACCTGGCGAGGCTTGCGGGATTGGTGCCGGCGGGAGTCATCTGCGAGATCATGAAAGATGACGGCAGCATGGCGCGCGTACCGGACCTGGTGGAGTTCTGCCGCATTCACGAGATGAAGATGCTCACGGTGGCGGAACTGATCCGCTACCGGCTGCAGCATGAACGTTCCGTGCATCGTGTGGGGGAGGCGCTCATGCCCACGCGTTTTGGCGAATTCCGCATGATCGCGTACGAGAGCGAGGTGGACGGAGGCGAGTCGCACGTAGCCCTGGTGCGCGGCGACCTGGACCATCCATCTACGGAGCCGGTGCTGGTCAGGATGCATTCGCACTGCGCGATGGGAGACGTCTTTGGCGCGTCCTGGTGCGATTGCCGCGACGTGATCGAGGGGGCCATGGAAATGATTGCGCGGGAGGGGCGAGGAGCGCTGATTTACCTGCACCAGACCTCGAAAGGATATTCGGTCGAGAAGATAGCGGACAAGCCGGTACTCAGCTTCCATCGCGAAGTGCGGCTCCCGTCGCTACCGGACAGCGAACGGCGCACGCAACGGGAGATCGGGATTGGGGCACAGATTTTGTCCGACCTGAATTTGCGGCGGATCCGGTTGCTGACAAATCATCCACGCAGGGTGGCGGCGCTGGAAGGGTTCGGGATTGAGATTGTGGAGCAGGTGCCGGTGAAGAAAGTAGTCAGTAGTCAGTAGTCAGTTCTCAGTTGAAACTCCCTTCAATAGTTTGCCGGTCTGAGCAGTGTAGGGGTCCTTCGACTCGTCCGCGCCTCGCAAGCTCGACGCGGACTCGCTCAGGATGACAATTCCTGATGAGGACAATTCCTGATCAGCACTCAATGCGGTCGGCGAGATAGTCAGCTGGTCGGACGAAAACCCTCAACTGGGCCGGCGGACGACGATGTTGTGATCGGAAATAAAGAACTGCGCCGAGCACCGGTCGGAGCCGCAGATGACCGGGAGCAGGCCGCAGATCTGCTTGCGGGTGATCAGTCCAAGAGTGCCGCAGGAAGGGCAACTGAGCACGGCCCAGTAGGGATCTTCGGTTTCGCCGACTTCTCCGGCATTTTCCAGCACGAACAGCGTACCCGGCCCCATCTGTTCCGGGATCCACTCAGTGAGGACATTCAGTTCGGCAACCATAATCACTCTCCCCAGACTTCGCTAGAGCGCGCGGCGGCGCGAGCGCGACAAACTCGCGGAGACGGAAGCACTCTTTTTCTTGCGCCCACGGATATCGGCGCGCACCTGGCGCACCGTGTCACTGAGACAGATAGCCAGCAAAGGCTGGCGCGTGTTCTTAAGCAGGTCAATGACCTGCCGGGCTGAAGTCTTCAGATAAATGTGCTTGCCATCGGTGAGCAGGTGGTACTCGGAGGTGGCCGTGACAGTCTCCGCCAGGCGGCTGCCGAACTCACGCTGCAGAAAGCGCATCACCGTACGAACCCGCTGCAGCGAAAAACCGCGGCGACGCAGTTCGCAGATGACAGCCACATCGGCCACATCAGGAAGGGAGTAGAGGCGCCGATGACCCTGGCGCTGGGGGACCACGATGCCCCGCTCATCCCACCATTGCAACTGGCGCGCGGTGATTCCGGTCAGAGCAATCACTTCGTTGGATGAGAAGAGCTGGTCCATGATTTCGTTTAAAACATTATTACGAACTAATGTTTGAAACATTCTAGGGCGAGCACGTGGGGAGTCAAGAAAGAAGAAGGTGGAAAAGTAGTAATTAATTGGTGTCGAAGAAAGCGGGGATGTCCGCTGAAGAGTTAGCGGCCGCCGCCGACGAAGTGAACGATTTCCAGCCGGTCACCCGGGGCGACGGGGGTTTCAGTCCAACGGTCGCGCGAGACGATCTGGCGATTCAATTCCACGGCCACGCGGTCGGACTTCATGCCGAGCTGCTCGATGAGCGAGGCCAGGGTGGTGACTGCGGCCACCTCCCGTTCGGCGCCATTGATGACAAGTTTCACAGGAACGATTGTCGCAGGCATGGGCTGGCACCTGCAAACCCACGAAAACTGGCCGCCAAACGCTGTTCTGAAGGCGCGAAATTTCAACTCACCAAAACTTCCCTGCCCCGTCTAAGTGAGGGTCAGGGGGCGATATGGCAAGAGAGCGCAGAGTGGCAACGGTCGTGGGGGCGGTACTGGGGACAATGTTTGCCCTGCTGGTCGCGGTGGCGGAAGGCAGGGCCGAGGTCACAGAAGATTTTCACCAGGTGTATACCGTCAATGCCGGCGCGAGCGTGGAACTGAAGAACATCAATGGGAACGTTCACATCAAGGCGTGGGACCGGAACGAAGTGAAGGTAGATGCGGTGAAACGTGCCGGAACCAAGCAGCGGCTGGACGAAGCGCGGATTGTGGTGGATGCGACCAGTGACCACATCATGATCAAGACTGACTATCCGGAACACGAGTTGACGTTCAGCGACGACTACGTCAACAATCCGGCAAGCGTGGAGTACACCCTGACGGTGCCCCGCGGAGCTCGCCTGGATCGAATCGAACTGGTCAATGGTGGACTGGATGTTGCCGATATGACCGGACCGGTGCGGGCGTCGTGCGTAAACGGCAAACTGAGTGCGCGCGACCTCCAGGGCGAAGCCCGCCTCTCGACCGTGAACAATCGAGTGGAAGCGACGTTCACCCGCCTGCCGTCGTCGAGGATCGCGCTGAAATCGGTGAACGGAAGTCTAGAGCTGACGATCCCTTCCGACGCGAACGCGGAGGTCACGGCCAAGACGGTGAACGGCGGGATCGACAATGACTTTGGGTTGCGCGTACACCATGGGAAGTACGTCGGACATGACTTGCGTGGCCAGATTGGCAGCGGCGGTCCGGAAATCGAACTGGACAACGTGAACGGGACGATCGATATCCGGCACGCATCGGATGGACGCCGGCTGAGCCCGGCAAAGAGCTTGTCGGGGGATGATGAGATATAGCAGTACTCAGTATCCAGTACTCAATAGCTGCCGGAGCTTCGGCACTTTTCACGCTGCAACAGCAGGTCCTTCGCTTCGCTCAGGATGACGACCACCTTGATTAATAGATCTGTAACCAGCTGCGTAAAACTGTAACTACCTTAGTAGATCGTGTAGCCGGGAGCGGGAGAACGGAAATCGGGCTTGGTGGCCATCAGCAATAACGCACCGAGACGCTTGAAGTCGCGCAACTCGTCGGCGCTCTTGAACCACTTCCCGGTATAAACGTCGGGAGTGGGAGTGTCGTCGGGAATGCGAATCCCTTCGACGTTTTCAAAGGTGTGGGCCTTGAGCATCTGCACATATTCAGCTTCCGAACGAGCATGCACCGGTACTTTCAGCTCATCTACCCACCGCAGGGAATAGGGGTTGTCCTTATACAAATTGATCAGAATAAACAGCCGGCCATGCGGCGCCATGACGCGGAATAATTCCGCAAGCACGCGGTCCTGGTCGGGATAGTAGTAAAAGGACTCGACCGAGAGCACCTTGTCGAAGAAATTTTCTTCCCAAGGAATCTGCTGCGCCGAACCCCACACGAACATGATGTTCTCAAAATCTTTGGAGGCGGTGCGAGCGCGGCGGATCATCTCGTCGGAAATGTCAACACCCACGACCTGGCCGAAGCCTTGCGGGCCTTCGGAAACGAGGCGAGCGAGCAGGCGAGTGGCCCAGCCGGAGCCGCAGCCGAGGTCGAGAACGCGCTCGCCCGAGCGAAGATCCATGAGGCGCACGGTCTTCTCCGTGATGTTGAGGTGGTCGCGCTCCATACCCTCGCCGCGTCCAGCTTCAGCCCAGCGATTGAATTCCTGCTGTAGTTTGTCGTCCGGTGAGATTGGCTTCTCGGTGGCCATCGCGTCCCCCACATGAAATCTTGTTTCTATGCTACATCACACAAGATGAGGAAAAATGCGGCGGGGATTCGCGACGGAGTTGCAGCAGCAAATTGGATCGGCACTCATTTTGACTGCTGGCTTCTGTGCTACATTTGCCAGCCGACATGATGAAAGGCGAGCCCCAAGGCCGAGAACCTGAGCGAGAAAAAAGCACCCAGCAGCTGCTTTATTGCCCGCAATGTGCCCGGGAGGTGAGCGATCCGCTGACTTGTGGAGACTGCTCCGCCGTGATCTGCCGGATTTGCGGAACTCCGCTGGAATCGCCCGACGAGCTGGGAATGGGTTAAATGAACAGCCCCGGAGTTTCGCCGATGCCGGCTGCTGAAAATCCCACAAAAACCGGCGCTCCGAGCCTGGTACGCGGCCTGACGCTACTCGATTCGGTGTTGCTGCTGGTGGGCGGCATCGTCGGCTCGTCCATTTTTCTCACCGCCAAAGATATCGCCGGCGTGCTGCCCAGTCCCGCGTTGTTCCTGCTGGTGTGGGTGTTCGGCGGCGTGATTTCCCTGTTTGCCTGCTTCGCTTTCGCGGAAATGGCGGCGATGTTTCCGGATTCCGGCGGCCAATATGTCTATATGCGGGAAGCCTACGGAGATTTCGTGGGCTTTCTTTATGGGTGGATGATTTTTTGGGTGAGCAACGGAGGGAGCATTGCCGCGCTGGCGGTCGCGTCGGCAGAGTACATGGGCGCGATTGTGCCCGCAATTTCGTCGCAACACATCGTGCTCAGCGCCGCCAGATTCAGCGTGAACCGCGCGCAGTTGGTTGCGGTCGGCATGATCGCGTTCATGACATGGATGAACGTGGTTGGACTGAGACGGGGCGCGGTGTTGCAGAACCTGGCCACCTGGGCGAAGTTCGCCGCAATCGCGGTGTTCGTGCTTCTAGGACTGGCGATCGGAAAGGGGTCCTGGAGTAATTTCGCGGCGGCCGGCACTGCGGGATTCACCGGCGGGCTGACGCCGATGCAGCTCGTGCCCCTGGTGGGCGTGGCGCTGATCGCGGTGTTCTGGGCATATGACGGGTGGGTGTACATCACGTGGGTGGGTGGCGAAGTCAAGCATCCGCAAAAAACGATACCGCAGGCGCTGATGCTGGGCATTGTCACCGTCACGGTGCTTTATATCGCGATGAACGTGATGTACGTGTACGCCATGCCGTATTCGGAGATCAAAAATTACACCACGATCGCGCACGCGTCCGCCGGTAGACTGTTTTCGTCGCGGGCGGCGGTATGGCTGTCGCTGGCCATCGCTGTCTCTTGCTTCGGAGCGGCGGCGAGCTGCACGTTGTCCGGCGGTCGCGTGTATTACGCGATGGCTCGCGATGGAGTTTTCTTCAAGAGCATGGCGAAAGTACACCCGCGTTGGCGCACGCCCGCGATCAGCCTGATCTGGCAGGGAGCATGGTCGGCAGCATTGGCATTGAGCGGTCGCTACGACCAGCTTTATACCTACGTGATGTTCATGATGGTGCTCTCCTATGTAGCTGCCGTGGTTGCGCTGTTCGTTTTGCGCTGGAAGCGGCCGGAGATGCCACGGCCGTACCGGTGCACAGGGTATCCGTGGCTGCCCGCGATTTACATACTGGTGGCAGGAACCTGGGCACTGAACACAGTTTACGCGAGGCCTAAGGAAGCTCTGTCCGGAGTTGTCATCGTGCTGATCGGAGTACCGGGATATCTATACTGGCGGCAAAGAAATAAGAGAGCTGCGGAACTGTAGAAAAAACCTGTTCACGCGGTGGTTAAGCCACTGCATCCAGAATTCGTGCGATAGAATACGCGAACAAGGCTTTTGCCCGTCCGCCATGACCGATCCAGCCGCAGCAAGGCAAATTACTACGCTCGTTGAAGCCAACAACTCGGAACAAATTTTCCGCCGGCTGGTGAACTCGATTTCCGACTATGCCATTTTCATGCTCACCCCGGAGGGAAACATTGCCTCCTGGAACGAGGGAGCGCGGCAGATCAAAGGCTACTCTCCGAAAGAAATCATCGGGAAGCATTTCCGCATCTTCTATACGGAAAAAGAACAGCAGAAGAGAAAGCCGGAGCGGGAACTCGAAGAAGCGCTGGCGGTGGGGCATTACAAAGAGGAAGGATGGCGAATCCGAAAAGACGGAACGCGTTTTTGGGCAAGCGTGCTGATCACGCCGGTTCGCGATGAAGAAGGCACTCTGCTGGGGTTCGGCAAGGTCACACGTGATCTGACCGAACGACGCGCGACCGAGTTGCGTCATCGCCTGCTCATTGAGGGCGTCACGGACTACGCGATTTTTTCCTTGGATAACACCGGCACGATCACCAGCTGGAATACGGGGGCAGAGCGCATCAAGGGTTACACCGCCAACGAGATCATTGGACAGAACTTCTCTCGCTTTTATACAGAAGAGGATCGCATGAATGGTCTGCCGCAGAAGGTGCTCCAAACCGCATTGGATACGGGGCACTTCACCGGTGAGGGCTGGCGGGTGCGCAAGGATGGATCGAGATTCTGGGCTAGCGTGGTAGTCACCGCGTTGCGGGACGAAGAAGGAAACCCATACGGGTTTTCGAAAGTGACACGGGACGTTACGGAGAGAAAAGAGTTGCTGGAGAAGATCCAGCAACATACGCAGGAACTGGAAGTGAGCATCGCGGAGAGAGATCAGAGCAATGCCGAACTGGAAGCGTTTGCCTACTCGGTATCGCACGACCTGAGGGCGCCTCTACGCGCGATTGCCGGGTTTAGCGAGGCACTGAAGGAGGAATACTCAAAGAACCTGGATCCGACAGGCAACGACTACCTGCAGGAAATCCTGGATGCGACGAAGCGCATGAACGCGTTGGTGCAGGACCTGCTCGAGTACGGCCGAGTGTCGCGCATCAACATGCCTCTGCAGCCGGTGAGTGTATGGGAGGTGGTAGAGGAAGCGATCAAACGTCAGAGCGATCCGACCAACGTCACGGTCGATGTAGCCCGACAAGTCAGAGTGTCTGCCCATCACCAGACCCTGCTTCAAAGCCTGATCAACCTCATCGACAACGGTTTGAAATTTCACGCGGAAGGAGTTCGTCCCCACGTGCATGTTTCCAGCGAAGAGCACGGGGACCGGGTGCGAATTTCCGTGAAAGACAACGGCATCGGCATTGATCCAGCACACCAGGAGCGGATCTTCCAGGTGTTTGAGCGATTGCACGAACGGGAGAAATTCGTGGGAACGGGAATTGGACTGGCCATCGTGAAGCGGGCGATGGCGCGCATGAATGGTGCGGTTGGACTGGAGTCGCAACCGGGGCAAGGCAGCACATTCTGGATGGAATTGAAAAAAGCGGAGTAGATCGAGGACAGCGGAGTGCCGAATAAGCTGGTGTTGCTGGTGGAGGATGATGCATCGGACGCGCGACTTGTACAACGCGCCTTTTTGCAAGCGGGCCTGCCGGTGGAAGTGGTGCGACTGAGCAACGGAGATGAGGCAGTCTCGTACCTGGCTGGTGACTCTCCGTATGACAATCGAAACCTCTATCCCATGCCGTCAATTGTTTTGCTGGACATCAAACTGCCCCGGCGATCCGGGCTGGAAGTGCTGCGCTGGGTACGCGGGCAACAGTACAGTCTGAAGCGTCTTCCCATTGTGATGCTGACGTCGTCGCGGCATGCTACCGATGTCAACCGGGCCTACGACCTGGGAGCGAACTCGTACCTGGCAAAGCCTGACAATACTGGAGATCTGAGCCGCCTGGCTCAACACTTCCATGAGTACTGGTTACAACTGAATGAAAACCCCGAGGTGCAGAACTGAATGGGGGACAAGCCGTAATGACCGATGAACACGCAGCAGCTGGAATCATATTGCTGGTGGAAGACGATGCCGGCGACGCCGCGCTGATTGGGCATGCCATCGAGAAGAACGGGATCCTGAATCCCATTCAACACATCAGCAATGGCGACCAGGCGCTGGCGCTGCTGGCGGGGGTGAACGAGTACGCCGACCGGAAGACCTACCCGCTGCCGGTCCTGATTTTGCTGGATCTGAAACTTCCGGGGATGGGCGGGTTGGAGTTGCTGAGATGGCTGCGGCAACAGCGCGATATCCGGCGAATTCCGGTGGTGGTGCTCACGACGGATGACGATCCGCAAACCATCAACTCGGCGTACGACGCGGGGGCCAATTCATTTTTGGTGAAACCGGGGGATCGTAGCCGGATCGTCGCGATGGTGAAACAGGTTCAGCAGTACTGGTTAACGCTGAATGAAGCTCCGCGCCTGGTGATGCGCGCCGAAGCAGAATAGGAATTCACTGAAGCTCCAGCGATACTAGATCGCCCTGACCATTTCCTTTATCCCGATAGTTCGTTGCCACTTTGCGATTCTGCCAATCGCAGGAAAACGCATCGGCACCAATCACGATCAGCTTGGTTTTGTCGGCTGTGTCCATGGTCCAGGTCTTTCCGTTGGCAAGAATGATCAGCGTGGCGGCAGGAGCAGTAGAGCAATCTACGCGCAGGAGCTTGCCTTTAAGAAACTGAATGGGCGCGGAAGGCGTGAGAGCGGGGGTGACGACGCTGGACTCTTCCCGGTGCTCAGCCGGTTGAAATGACTGGCCCGACGGCATGCTGTCCATGGATCGCCGGTCGGCAGCGTCGGCAGTGCGCGAGTTCTCGCGCTCCTGTTGGACAGCTTCAAAGTGGCGACGGTTCTCAATAAATTCCAGATTCTCCCGAGCGTTGGAAGCAACGGCCGGGTTGGCGCTGTTCTGAATCGCTTTCAACAGACGCTCCGATTCCGCCCAGTTGCCCGACCCGGCGTAATACTGCGCGAGGTTGAGAATGTAGAACTCATTGTGCGGATTGAGACGGAAGGCCTTGCTCTCAGATGCAACGGCGGTCCGGTAGTCAGCCTCGCGAGCTTGTGCAAAGGCCAGGAGGTTGTAGCCATCCGGAAATTCAGGATCGAGTTGGACCGCGGCCTGAGCCTCTTTTTTGAGAGTGGCGAGATCGTCGTTCGCGGAAGGAGGTTCCGTGCTCTGGGATACTTTGCGCGCCAAGAGCATGGCATACAGATAATGAGTGCGCGAATCTGCCGCGTTGGCGGCGACGGCCACCTTCAGGTTCTGCTCCGCCTGCGGGTAGTTGGCCTTGCGGAACATGGCATAGCCGAGACCACGGTGAGCAACGGCATTGTTGGGATCCCTTTGCAGAACCTGCTGAAACTCGGCGATCGCCACGTCGATGTAGTCGGATTCGTGCAGGTGGAGATCAGCGCCAATCGAAGCAGCGTCAGTCTCAGATATGGAGCGGGACGTGTAAGAGTTCTCCGCAGGTACGGCGGGAGCGGGCAAGTCGTACATGTTGCCCTTTCCGGAATAATAGTCGCGCAGAGCTTTGTCGAACTGGGCGGGGGACATGCCGAAAGCACGCTGGATCGCGTCCGGGATAGGGACGTGCTGGTTCTGAATGAGTTCCAGGTACTGTGACGCCTGCTTCATCTTGTCGCGACTTTCCAGGTAGTGAACCACCAGCCACGATTCCGCGTAGAGCACGGAACGGTGGTCTCCGTGTTCGTTGTACTCCGGGGAATCGTGCTGAATGGAGAAGAGCTGGTCGATCTTCATCCAGCGAGTGTTGCTGAGGACATAGCTCCGTCCTTCGTTCGCTCCTCCGTAAAAGATCTTGCCTTTGTCGAAAGTAAGGCTGGAGAAATATTCGGCAAAGCCCTCGTCGAACCACACCGGGATCGGCGGCAAGTTGGCATGGAGGAGAAGGTGCGTATACTCGTGGAACACAGTGGCCCAGCAGTCGTCGGAGGAGATATCGAAGGCAATGAACTGGCGATCGTCGCCCCCAACGAAGAAACCGGCGAGTTCAATCGGCTTGCCTTTCCACAGCGGGGCATAATGACGCAGCTCCTTGTTGCTGCGGAAGGCGATGATCTGAAGGGGAACCGGGGTGCTGATCTTGACCTTCTCAAAGACGACGCCGAATGCGGCGCGAATCTGCTCAAAACGTAACGCGGCATCACGCCCGCGCTTCTCGCCGGCATCCGTCACCAGGACGAAGTTGGGCGAACGGACTTCGGTCCATTGCTCAGCGAGTGAAGCGACAGGAAATAACGCGAGCAGAAGTAGACACAGGGCACGAGCTATGTGAAGTATAGGAGTCATATTTTGAGGCGGCGGGATCATGTTTGGAATGATCGGGGGAGGGCAACGCCGCCGCCATGCGGCGCATGTTAACACGAAGGGCAAGGGCAGGAATGTGAGGTCCACATCCTGTTCTGAAAATGGAACAAACCGGCGGCGAGAGGCCAATGTAGTCTGACAGCCAAAACTTTGGCCGAGGCCTCGCCGAGACTGCGATTGGTTCTCATGGGTGGCAACAGTCAGCATCGTCGGCCTTGAAATTGTATGCCACTGAAGCTGGTCCTATAATCAAATGAGTGGCTGGTGAGGTAAGTTTTATTCGAGTCAGGATGCATAAGGCTGCAACAGCTCGTGCGATCAACGTGTGGGATCGTGACAGTGTAGCCATTGTAGGGATATTCCTGATCATGGCCGCGAGCATCGCGCCTCATTTCGTACTCTCCGGGCCATTAGCACACGCCGTTGTCAACAGCGGGTCAAGTCAGAGCAAGCAGCCCTGTCTCACGAACGATGCGCTAGCGTGGGATGTTCCCTTTCAGCAAGCCACCGCGATACCCTTCCTGGCAGCGGTTCAGCACTCTTCAGTATGGGATGAGTGGATCTACCCGCCGCGCCAAGAGACAGCTCAACTCTACGATCGTCCGCCTCCTTCCCTCTGACACGCTGATCGTGGCGCGCCGGGTGCGCAAGCAATTCGCGGCGCAAGGGCGCCAGATGCGCACGTTCCCATGAAGCAGCCAAAACTCAGGAGGGGTTCAACCATGTCCCAACGGCCGGAGTTCATTCTCAGCCTTGCGGCGAAAGACGGGTCACTATTCCTTGTAGACGAACTGCGCGAGGTTTATGCGCAGGTGAAAGATCTACACAATCCGCAGCTCGCGTTGCTGGAATTCACGATGGTGTTGCCGCGGGCCCGCGCAGCGGAACTGATGGAATTGATGTCTGAAGTCAAGCAGGATCGGGAAATTGTCACCTCACCGACATCGTAGGAGTTTGTCACCGAGGAGCTTGTCATGAGCGAATTTCGCAAGGTTAAGAGTGCCTCAGATGGGGAGCTGGACCAAAGCTCACGCTGGAAATTGAGAATTCTATCGTTGGTATTTGTGTTAGGCATGTTTGCTCTCATGGAAGCCATGAGATACGCGCTGGTGGCCGACCTGGGACGCCACCGGGAAAGGCTGTTGGCGGAGGGGATCAGCTCAATCGTGTTCGGGCTGGTTCTGTTGAAGTGGCTGGAGAGCGCATACAAGAGACGGCAGCTGGCAATTGCCCAGATGCGCAGAGTTCTGGAGGTAAATGACCGCATCCGTAACGCACTGGAGATGATATCGCTCTCCGCCTACGTGACGCAGAACCAGGAAGCGATCCGGGTCATCAGCGAGGGAGTGAACCGAATTGAGTTCGTCTTGCGCGATGTGCTGCCGGGAGATTTTTACTTCGAGACAGGCACGTGGCGGCATGTGAAAGCTTCCGGGGAGAAGCCGGAAACCGCCGGGAACGTGGGCACTTGAGAGTAAGAACGCCAACCGGCAACGAACTCCACAGCTAATACTTGAGGTCTTTCAAGATCTCGCGGGCAGCGTTGGCACCGGAAGCGCCGTTGAGTCCAGTGCCGGGATGTGTTCCCGAGCCGCACATATAAAGGTTGCGGATAGGAGTGCGGTATTTCGCCCAGCCGAGCAGGGGACGCATGGTGAAGATCTGGTCGAGCGCGAGCTCACCGTGGAAGATATGCCCGCCGGTAAAGCCATAGATCTGCTCGAGGTCTTTGGGGGTGATGATCTGGTGGGTGAGGATGATAGAAGGCAGATTGGGGGCGTAGGCAGAAAGAGTCTTCACGACGGCGTCGGCGAGAGGAACACGTTGTGTATTCCAATCCGCATTCTTCAACTGGTAAGGGGCGAACTGCACGTAGATGGACATGACGTGCTGGCCCTGGGGCGCAAGCGACGGATCGGTGATCGAGGGAATGGTGACCTCGAGATAAGGCTGGCGAGAAAAATTGCCATACTTGGCATCATCGAAAGCGTGCTCGAGGTAATCAATTTCGGGCCCGATGTGAATCCTGCCGGAGAGTGCAGCCGCACTCGTTCCATTTGAGTTTCCCAAGGCTTTGAAGTGGGGCAGTCCGGACAGTGCAAGATTGATTTTTGCGACGGTGCCGTAGCAGCGGTAGTGCTGAAGCTTGGCGACGAAGTCGGGATCAAGCTGGCCGGGATCCACCAGGTTTAATAGCGTCCGTTTGGGATCAGCATTTGAGATCACTGCCTTGGCGTGGATTTCTTCGCCGCCATTCAGCACGACACCGCTGGCGATACCGTCTTTCACCAGGATCTGCTGAACGTCAGCATTGATGCGGATTTCCGCGCCAGCGGCAACCGCGGCCGAAGCCATGGCTTGAGTAACGGCACCGGCGCCGCCGCGGGCGAAGGTCGAGCTACCTTCAAGCCGATCCTCGGCAGCGCGCATCAGCAGGAGCAGGCTGCTGCCCGCGGACCACGGTCCGAGAAAGGCTCCGAAAATTCCGCGAGCGGCAATGACGGCGCGGAGCAACTCAATTTCGAACCATTCTGCAGCGAGGTCAGCCACGGCCATCGGTCCCCAGCGCAGCAGGCGGTACATGTCTTTTTTGCCGAGATTGCGGAGGCTGCGGCCGGTCTTGAGCAAGCTCCACATTTCGGCGGCGCTGGGACTGTCCACATCGGGCGGCGACTGCGCCAGTACCTGCCTCAGGACCCCGCCGACACGCGACAGAACCTCCTGAAATTCGCGGAAGGCGCTGGCGTCCTTCACGGAAAATTTGGCAATCTCACGGGCCGACTGGGCGGGGCCGTTGTAAAGAAAAAGAGCGCGGCCATCGAGCGTGGGTGCGAAGATTTCGGTCTCGGGCGCGATTACCTCGAGGCCGTGCTTATCGAGTTCCATCTCGCGCACGATATCGGGGCGAATCGGACCGGCGGCGTGGGAAAGCGTGGAGCAGCGAAATCCGGGATGAAATTCTTCGGTGATCGCGCCGCCACCAGGTTGCGTGCGGCGTTCGATAAGAAGCGGCTTGAATCCTGCCTTGGCGAGATAGAAGGCCGTCACCAGGCCATTGTGGCCCGCGCCAATGATCACGACATCGCGTGGTTCCGGCATTACTGGACTGAGCCGCCCTTCCAGTCTTTGAGGATTTCGAGCGCGGCCAGTCGGCCGGGAGCGCCCATGATGCCGCCGCCGGGATGCGTGGCTGAGCCGCACATATAAAGGTTCTTGATGGGGGTACGGTACTGTGCCCAGCCCGGCACCGGCCGCAAAAAGAAGAGTTGTTCGAGGGAAAGCTCGCCTTGGAAAATGTTGCCCTCGGTGAGGCCAAACTCGCGCTCAAGGTCCAGGGGCGTAAGCACCTGGCGTCCGATGATGATGTTCTTCAGGTTGGGCGCGTATTCGGCGACCGTGTCGATGACCGTGTCGCCGAATGCCTCTTTCTTTTGGTCCCAGTTCCCTTCTTTCAGCTTGTACGGCGCGTACTGCACGAAGCAGGAGAGAACGTGCTTGCCGGGGGGCGCGACCGAAGGATCGGTGAGGCTGGGGATCACCATGTCTATATAAGGACGGCGGGAGAAATTGCCGTACTTGGCATCGTCGTAGGCACGCTCCATGTACTCGACGCTGGGCGAGATGGAGATCGCGCCACGCAAGTGCTCGCCGGGGCCGGGCAGACACTTGAAATCCGGGAGCGCGTCCAGGGCGAGATTCACTTTGCCGGAAGAACCGCGAAACTTGTAGCGGCGTACTTCCTCAAGGAATTCGCCGGGAAGGTGCGCGGAGTCGATGAACTTGAGGAACGTGAGATGGGGATCCACGCTGGAAGAAACGATGTCGGCGCGAAGCTCGTCGCCATTCTGCAGGACAACGCCCGTGGTCTTGCCATCTCTCACCAGGATCTGGGCAACAGAGGCCTGAGTGCGAATTTCTGCGCCGGCCTCGCGGGCAGCGTCAGCGATGGCGTTGGAAATCGCGCCGGTGCCACCGCGGGCAAATCCCCAGGAACGAAATGCGCCGTCAATTTCGCCCATGTAGTGATGAAGCAAAACGTAGGCGGTGCCGGGAGAGCGCACGCCGAGGAAGGTGCCGATGATGCCGGAGGCGGACATGGTGGCCTTGAGCACGTCGGTCTCGAACCACTGGTCGAGGAAATCTACGGCGCTCATGGTCATGAGCTGCACCTGGTTGTACTTGTCGTCGTCGGCGAGGTGCTGGAAGCGGCGGCCGAGGAAGAGCAATTTCATCAGCTCGCGCGGGTTGAGGGTAGTGGGATCGGGCGGCACCATGGAGAGGATGGGCTTCACGAAACGGCACATCTGCACCATGGCCTTGCCGAATTCCTCGTAAGCTTCGGCGTCGACGCGGGAGTGGCGGGCGATTTCGCGGCGGGTTTTGGCGTGGTCATTCACGCGCCACAGGAAGTCGCCGTTGGGCATCGGCGTTAAAGTGCCGTCGAGGGGAAGGACTTCGAAACCGTGACGTGGCAGATCGAGCTCGCGAATGATTTCCGGGCGGAGCAGCGAGACGACGTAGGAACACACGGAAAATTTGAAGCCGGGGAAAATTTCTTCGGTTACGGCCGCGCCACCGAGCACGTGGCGGCGCTCGAGGACGACAACTTTTTTCCCTGCCTTGGCTAAATAGGCAGCAGTGACCAAGCCGTTGTGTCCACCACCGATGATGATGGCGTCGTAGCGGGAGTTGGTGGGAACCTCAGGCATTCATTCCTTCGATGGATGACGTGAGCGGACATTCTAGCAAAGGCAAAAGATCAACGCAGAGGTCGCAGAGAAGCAGAGGGATTCAATAGCGTGATTCAACGCAGTCATGTAATCAGAAGATTTCACCAGGCACTTTACCAGATAGGTTTTAGCCTTTTTGGAATTCCTCTGCTCCTCTGCGACCTCTGGGTTGATCTTTTGTATAATCCGGCTTCGCTGCGAATTTTCAGGCGAGGTGTTCCATTGCCCATTGGGACTGCGGTCCACGAGAGGACGTTCGAGCTCTGCCACAGCCTGAATTACCGCGAGTGGTCGGGGTTTTACGCGGTCAGCGTGTACGAGACGCACCACGAGCACGAGTACAACGCTATCCGCAACGCCGCCGCTCTGATCGACATCACGCCACTCTACAAGTACATGGTCAGCGGAAAAGACGCCACGCGACTGGTGAACCGCGTCATCGCCCGCGACATCAACAAAGTGGCGGTCGGACAGGTGATTTATTGCTGCTGGTGCGACGAGCATGGCAAGGTCATCGATGACGGAACCATTTCGCGGCTGGACGAAAATTCTTATCGGTGGACGGCGGCCGATCCCAGCCTGCGCTGGTTCAAGCAGAATGCGGTCGGGCTTGAGGTCAAGATTGATGACATATCAGAAAAGGTGGCGGCGCTGGCGGTGCAAGGGCCGACCGCGGGCAGGCTGATGCAGGCGGTGGCCGAGGCTGACATCAAGAGCCTGAAATATTTTCGTTTCACGCGGGGAAATATTGCGGGCGTACCGGTGGACATTTCGCGGACCGGCTATACGGGTGACCTCGGATATGAAATCTGGATGCCGTGGGGTGATGCAGTACCGGTGTGGGATGCGATCATGAAGGTGGGACGGCAGTTCGATGTGCGGCCCACGGGCATGCTGGCGCTGGATGTGGCGCGGATCGAGGCGGGATTGATCCTCATCGACGTTGATTACACGAGCAGCAAGAAGGCGCTGATCGAGGATCAAAAGTATTCGCCATTCGAGATCGGCCTGGGCAAGCTGGTGCATCTCGAAAAGGAACATTTTGTCGGCAAAGCGGCGTTGCAGGCGGAAAACGGGCGGCCGAACCGGCAACTGGTTGGCCTGGAAATTGACTGGACCGAGGTGGAAAAACTTTACGAAGCGATTGGGCTGGTACCGACGACGCCCAGCACCGCATCGCGGGTAGCCGTGCCGGTATATCGTGGAGGAACGCAGGTAGGAAAGGCGACATCGACGACCTGGTCGCCGCTGCTGAAGAAGATGATCGCGCTGGCCAGCGTCAGGCGTGAACACTCGGAGCCGGGAACGCGGCTGCTGATGGAAATGACGATTGAGGCTGTGCGCCATAAAGTGCCGGTCACGGTCACGAAGCTTCCCTTCTTCAACCCGGCGAGGAAGACTGCGACTCCCGTACAGTGAAATTCCATCCACCACAGAGGGCACAGAGGAAAATCCAGCCAGGAATGACGGGCATCCACATGGATAGAACGAAAGAGCCATCATGAAATTTCTTGATCATTTACGGTCGCTAGGGTTGCTGGGGATGAGGATCGCATTGGGCACAGTAATGATCGCGCATGGCTTTCCCAAGGTGTCCGGCGGGATGAGTCATGTTGTTCCCATGGTGACCAGCATCGGATTTCCAAGCTGGATGGCGTACATGGTCGCCGCAACGGAATTCATCGGGGGCATGATGATCTTAGCCGGGCTGCTGACGCGCTTGGTGGCGATTGCGATGTTTGTCGAGATGCTGGTGATCATCGGAAAAATTAAGTGGCAGAACGGATTCACGGGCCAGAACAATTATCAGTTTGAGTTGATGATCGCGGCGGTGGCGTTCGGGTTGATTTTCTTCGGGGCAGGATCGATTTCGCTCGACCGCGCGATTTTCGGGAAGCAGCGTAAAGCAAGCGGCGCGGCCAAGAAAGCGTAGTTGTCGAGCGCATGACAAAAGCAGATCCTTCGCGGCGCTCAGGATGACGCGTGAAGCGTGGTGATCAGGCGCCGGCGGCGGCCATTTCTCCACGACGGCGACGAAGGTAATGCATGGCGATGTTCATGTAAACCTTGCCACAGGGAGTACCGAATGACATCACGAGCACTTCAGTGTCTTCGTTGCTTTTTGCGCCGTGCTCGTCATCGTGCAGTTCGGGTGGATGGACGTGGAAGTGGCAGCCCTGATCGTTGAGCGTGGTGATAGCGTTTCCGATTACCTGGTTGGCCAGCTCGCAGACGGTCTCGCGAACCAGTTCATCGGATGCTGTAAGCTCAACGCCGGTAAGGCGGCTGGCTATGCGCAAAGCAGTGTCGGAATCGACATCGAAGATAATGCGGCCCTCGATCTGGCCCTTCACCATAACCCGAGCGGCGACACCTTTACGGCGATAAGCTTCCTGCTCCATGGTCAGCTTGTCGAGGGTAGGATTGCACTCCAGCATTTCCGCCAGCACGGCATCAGCAGCGTTGACGAAAGGTTGGATCAGCTCCATTTTCATCGTTAGGCTCCTGCACCCGCTCCCTTAGCAGCCTCATCAGCCAGGACGTACTTGATCACTTCGTAGAGAACTTCAGCCTTGACCGGCTTCTGCACGAAGTGGCGGGCGCCACGCTGGAGAGCAGCCACGATATTTTCCTGGTAGCCCACAGAAGAGACCATTACGATGCGGGCTTCGGGATGCTGGCGGACGATCTGCTCGGCCGCTTCAATACCCTCCATCTGGGGCATGGTGATATCCATGAGCACGATGTCAGGATTGACCTTGTTGTATTCACCGATGGCGGCCTGGCCATCGCCGGCTTCGCCGACGACCTGCCCCCCAAAAGACTCGATCATGCGAATGAGGTTTTTGCGAGCAAAGACCGAATCATCCACCACAAGGTAGCGGACCGGCTGCCCATCCTTTCGCTGAACTGGTGCGAACTGCTCCATAACTATCTCCTTGGCTGCTTTGCCGCACGAGCGGCCAGCCGCAGCGTGGCTCCTAGACTTTTCCTCCCGAACCCAGACCGGCAGCAGCACGAGCGCGAGCCTGCTCCGGCATGCACTGCACTTGCAACGTATTGGCGAGAGCCTCGAGCGAAATGACGCGAGTGACGTAACCGCGCTCAATGGCGGCGCGAGGCATGCCATACACAACACAAGATTCTTCACTCTGCGCGATGGTCAAGCCACCCGCCGCCTTGACCGCGCCCATGCCAACGGCGCCGTCATCACCCATTCCCGTCATGAGAACGGCAATTCCTTCCGATCCGAATTCCTGGGCGAGCGAGCAAAACAGGACGTCCACCGACGGACGATGTCCATTGACTCGGGGCTCGTCCGAAAGTACGGCGACACGGCCCAGGGGCAGAGACTTTACTTTCAGATGACGGTTGCCGGGGCAGATCAGGGCACGACCGGCAATCAGGAGGTCGCCGGATTGCGCTTCCTTGACGCGGAGGGCGCAACTCTCGTCAAGCCGTCGAGCAAACATCTCCGTGAACCCTTCCGGCATGTGCTGGACGACGAGAATGGTGCCGGGGAAATCGGCCGGGAGTTGGGAAAACAGGTATTGCAGCGTGTTGGGACCACCGGTCGAAATACCAATGGCAATGATTCGAGTGGGAGCAACAATGTGGCTGCCGGGACCCTTCGCCGGACGCGTGCTTTCCAAAGGCAGGGAGCGGGTCGCCGCGGTTCCGCCACTCTGGGCCGCAACCTTGATTTTCGTAATCAGTTGTTCGGCGACTTCCTGCATGTGAGCGGAAGCATCGGTGGGCTTCGCCACGAAATCGAAGGCGCCGAGGGAAAGCGCTTTGAAGGTGATGGCAGCGCCCTGGGTAGAGTGCGAGCTAACCACGATAACGGGAATGCGAAAGCGACGTGTAACCTCGCGAAGTACGTCAAGGCCGCTGATGCCGGGCATTTCAAGGTCAAGAGTGATGACCTCGGGGCGAAGCTCGTCGATCTTTCTGAGGGCGAAAGCGCCGTCAATGGCTGTGCCGATCACCTGGATGGACGGATCAGCTTCGAGAATTTGAGGAATGAGCTTCCGCATGAGAGCGGAGTCATCCACCACCAGGACTCGGACGGGGCCGCTCATGCGTGCACTCCCCGGCCAGTTCCGCCGCTCGATCGCAACATCTGGACAAAAGGGTTCCTGGTGGGACCTGCGGCTGGTAACTGCAGCAGGCGTTCGACGACGGCAGGAAGATTCAGAATGAGCACGACGGTCCCGTCACCGAGAATAGAAGCGCCGCTCACCAGTTCAGTGGAAACCATGTGATCATCGAGAGCCTTGATCACAAGTTCTTCTTCACCGACGAGGCGGTCGACGGCAAGGCCGAATTTCTGTCCCGCCATGTTGATCACGATGACGAACAGTTTGCGAGGCATCGCCGGATCGATCGGGCGGAAGCCAAGGCGCAGCAGAGTCAGCACGCTGTCGCGTAAGTGAACTACTTCGCTCTGATCCACGCGGTGAACGTCGGTTTCGCTCATGCGGGCGATCTCGACAACCACGCCCAGCGGCACCGCGTACAGATGGTTCTCCACCTGGAACATGAGAGCCTTGATGATGGCGAGAGTGAGCGGGACGCGAAGAAAAAAAGTGGTGCCCTGGCCGGGACGATTCTCGATGCTGACCGTGCCCTTCAGACGGTTAAGTACGGCCTGAACAACGTCGAGGCCCACGCCGCGGCCCGAGATTTCCGTCACTTGTTCGGCCGTACTGAACCCTGGTTGAAACAGAAATTGATGGATGTCCGATTCCTTGAAGCGCTTGATTTCTTCCGGTTTCGCGAGTCCGCGTTCAATAGCTCGAGCCAGCACCTTTGCGGTATCAACGCCGCGACCGTCGTCGCTCACCTCCAGCACCATCTGATTACCCTGGTGATAGGCATTCAGGCGAATTGAACCCTGCGGCGGCTTCCCCGCCCTAATGCGTTCGTCGGGGCTTTCGATTCCGTGGTCAACCGCGTTGCGCAGCAGGTGCGTGAGCGGCTCCGCCATGGTGTCGAGAATGCTCTTGTCGAGCTCGGTGTCCTGACCGCTGGCGACCAGAGCGACCTGCTTGCCGCGATGCTGGGCCACGTCGCGCACGATGCGCGGAAAGCGGCGGAACAACTGCTCAACGGGCACCATGCGAATTTTCATCACCGAGCGCTGGAGATCGTTGAGAACGCGCGATTGGAAAGCCATCACATCGGAGAGACGATTGCGCAACGGATCCTTACCGAGCCGGGCGCCAATCTCGATGACGGTCTGCTGCAACATGGACTTACCAATGATCAGTTCGCCGACGAGATTGAGAACATCGTCGATACGCTGCGAGTCGACACGTAACGGCGAGCCCGGCGCTGGGTCCGATGCCGGAGTTGCAGAGGGTGCATCGGCAGCGGAGCGCGGTATTTCTTCGACAACGATGACCGGGGAAACCGAATCGGCGGAAGAAATGGGATTACCAGACCCAGGAAAAGCACCCGCGGACGCAACCGTGGCCGCATTACATGGCTCGACCGTGACTTGAGCGACGACGGCGGGAATCCGGCAGCGAGTTGCGACCCAGTCCGGCGCTCGCGTGGTGGCGAAGGCAAGTTCAACAATCGTGCTCGGCTTGACATCCTCCGGCCGCTCCGGCCTGACGGCAACGATCTCGCCATAGTGCTGAAGGACGTTGTAAACCAGTTGCAGGGCGGCAGCCGGCATGGCGCACTGCGAATCAAACTGCAGCGCAATATTAAAGACCTGCTGGCCCCCTGCCCTCATACGCGTGATGCCCAGACGCTCGTATTCACTCCAGGCGAACCTGGCCGTGGACTTCGGTTGCACCTGGGGCGTGGATATGGTTTGCGATTTGGACAGAATTCCGTGCACGCGTTCCCGCAACTCAGTGGTTGAAGGCAGTTGACTCTGGTCGTGATAAGCCTTGATTAACGCGGTAAACACGTCGGCAACGAGCAATACTAATTGGGAAATCGCAGCAGTGTGCGACGTGACTATTTCCGGCTGCAGAGCGTCTTCCACTTCGTGCGCCAGGTCCTGTAGTTCTTTAAAGCCACAGGTGCCAGAATCGCCTTTCAGCGTGTGAACGATCCGGCGAATATTACGGACAGCTTCGAGATTCGAAGGATCACGCTCAAGACGCAGCGCGTCTTCATTCAGGGCTTCGAGCAGTTCCTGGGAGCTGTCAAAGAACAGCTGCCGCATTTCAGCGGCGCGATCCTCGGGGAGGTAGCTCACTCGATCACCTCGAGGCGCTGGTAAGCGGTGCCATTATCGCGATGGATGAGGCGGAACTTATCGGTCAGTCCCAGCAAGCTTTCGGCATGGCCAACGAACAAGTAGCCATCCGAATTGAGGCAGCGGTGAAACTTGTTGAGGAGGCGTCGCTGCTCCGGTTCATCGAAATAGATCATCACGTTGCGACAAAAGATCACGTCATTGCGCTGGGGAAGGAAATCGGTCTTGAGATTGTGAAAGTCAAACTGGACCAGATTCTTGACGGCTTGTTTGACCGAATAGTGGTCGCCAGCTTTATCGAAATAACGCAAGCGATAACTGAAATTGACCGGTTCCATCTGCGCTTCGGTGTAATTTCCTTCTTCGCCCGCACGAAGAGCGGAATAGCTGATGTCGGAGGCCAATACTTCTAGTTTCCAGGGTGGCGGAACGAGTGGGCGCGGAACCGGCATTTCCAGCGGAAGTGGATGGCGCAGGTAGTAGTAGGAAAGCGCGTCACATACCAGCATGGCCAGGGTGTAGGCTTCCTGACCGCGGGAGCAGCCGGCACTCCAGATCCGCAAGGTGTAATCACGGCGTTCCTGTTTGCGGCGGAGGATTTCCTCCATGACTTCCTTATGAAAAAGATCGAGCTGTGCCTTGTTGCGGAAGAAACTGGTTTCGTTGATGGTTAACGTTTCCAGTAGCACGGCCAACTCGTCTTTCCCGTGCGGACCCATCAGGAACTGGTAATAACTGTAAAAAGAATTCAGTTGGCAGGCCTTGAGACGGCGCAGCAGCCTGTCTTCAAGAAAATGGCTGCGGCGCTCATCGAAGTGCATGCCGCACTCGTCGTAGACGAGGGATTGCATCAATTTGAATTCGGCTTCGCTCATGCGGGGCTGCTGGCCGGAAGGCGGCGAAATGAATTCACGGGTTTCCACGGCTAGCGGGTTCCTCCAGCCTGAGCTTTCGCCGACAGCCCCGGCTTGAGTCTGCCGTCCGTGTTGGCGCCAGCAGTCTGGCCGTCTTTCCCACTTGAACTCCTCTTCAGCAGGCGGAGCAAGTCGAGCAGAATCACGAGGCGGCCCTGCAACTTAGCCACACCAGTCACACAGTTGGCTTGAGCTTCCTGCAATGCTGTGGGAGGCGCATCGATATCGGCGGGCGGAATCTTCAAGACTTCCGAAGCCGAGTCCACGATCAAACCCACGCGGCGATTCTCGACTTCGGTAACCAGGATGCGGTTCTTTGCCATGGCGGTAACTTCCGTCTGACCAAACCGTTTACGCAAGTCAACCACCGGGATAATCTTGCCGCGCAGGTTAATGACTCCTTCGACCCAGTCTTCGGCGTCGGGAATGGGAGTGATCTCAGGCATGCGCACGATCTCGTGGACCAGGGTGATGGGCACGCCGTAGGTCTCACGCCCGATGCGAAAGCCGACAATTTGCAGGTCGCGGTTCATAGGATCAGCCCATTAAGAGCGTGAAGCACCCGCGGCCATGGCGGAGGCCCTCGCTGCTGCTTTAGCAGCCCGTTCCGATTCCTTTTGCTGGATGTCGCGGCCCCTTGGATTCGTGCCGTTATCGAGCACAAAGCGATCCATCGCATCGAGCAAGGAACGCGACATTCTGGACATTTGCTCTGCCGATGCGGCCAGCTCCGTCGAACCGGAGGTCGTCTGCTGCACCAGTTCGCGCATACGCTCCATGGCCTTGACCACGGCAGAAGCACCGGAAGCTTGTTCTTCGACGGAAGAGCTGATTTCGTGGGTGATTTCATTCAGGCGGGTCGTAGCCCGCGCAATTTGCGCCGACCCGTGTGACTGTTCATTGGTGGCCGCGCCGATTTCCTGGGCGAACTTGTAAACCTCGGTGACAACATTGGAGATTTTCTTCAGCGCGGCACTGAGATCGGTGCCCAATGTCAGGCCTTCATTCACAATCGTTGTGCTCTTGTCCATGTTCTCGACGGCTTTACGCGCTTCCTTCTGAATACTCTGGATCAATTCGGAAATTTCCTTGGTGGACTGAGCTGATTTTTCCGCCAACTTGCGAACTTCATCGGCCACCACAGCAAAACCCAAGCCGTGCTCGCCGGCACGGGCAGCTTCAATGGCGGCGTTGAGGGCAAGCAAGTTAGTCTGCTCGGCAAGATCGTCGATGACCTCGATGATTTTTCCGATGTCATCGGCACGCGATCCCAAGGCGTCGATGATCACGCCCGAGGAACCGATGGCGGAGTTGATCCGATTCAGGCCGTCAGTGGCCTTCTCCATGGTAGCGATGCCGTTATGAACTTCCTCGCGAGAACGGTTGGAGATGTCGAGGAGCACGCGGGCTGTGTCTGCGACACGCTGGATGGAGGCGACCATTTCATCGATGGAGGCGGAAGTCTCGCTGACACTCGAGGCTTGTACCTGAGTGTTCTTGACCATGTTTTGCACGTTGATGCTCATCTCGTGCATGGTGCTGGTCACTTCATCAATGGCGGACGCGGCCTGCAGACTGATCTTGGCGGATTCATCGGATGCGCTGGCGACCTGAGCGGAGCCGCTGGCAACCTGGGCGCCGCCGTCACGCACATTGCGTACGATGGTGCGAAGGCCGTTCACCATGCTGGCAAAGGCATGGCCGATGGTGTCACGTTCGGAACGAGGGTTGACCTGCACCATCAGATCCCCGCCGGCTATGGCCTGAGAAACGCCAGCCATCTCGCGCAGGTATTTCACCATGGCGTTGAAACTGCGCGCGAGTTGACCGATTTCGTCGCCGCGAGTGATATCGATTTCGTGTTCCAGGTCGCCGCTGTCGCCGATTCGGCGCGCGACGCCCATCAGATCCGAGAGCGGCTGCGTAATGGATGTGGAGGTGGTGTAGGCGATGATGAGTCCGAGGATGACGGCAATGAGGGTACCAACGACGGAAACGGCGGAAGTGACCTCGTCGGCACTTTCGTCGGATTTGCGGCGGGCATCAAGAACCTTCCGAGTTTCGCTGTCCGCTTCGTCGAGCATGGAACTGGAATTACGAATCCAGGAGGATGCATCCTTTTGCAGATAGAAGATCTGGAGCTCGGCCACGGTTACATTCCCGGAGTCCACATCCTTACGCTTGTCGATGAGAGGGGCGGCGAAATCGGAGGCCCAGTTGCGCTCCATATCTCCGACCTTGTGCAGGATCCCGCGCTGCTGTTCGGAATTGGCGAGCGACTCGGCTTGCCTGACGAGTTCGGCAAGAGTCTTCAGCCCCGCGTCCATCTTGTCCACTTCGCGAGTGTCGCCGCTCAGGAGGTAGTTGCTCAGGTAGAGACGGTTCTTCATCATCTGCGAACGGACGGCATCGCTGGCGTCAGCCGTTTGCAAAGAACGGGCGGAGGCCGACTTGGCGGCATGCTCGCGCTGGACGGCGATCATGTTCACAAGAAACAGAACCACCACCATGGTGAGAATGAGACCGAAATTGAGATACAGCTTCTTTTTTATCGTCATCGTGCAAGAACCTCCGCCGGGCAAGCCAGCCACCCAGTACACCCATTCGCATCCTGGGGAGCAGAAAAAAATACTTCAGGGCCGTGAAAATCTGATTTCGATAACTTCCGTGGTCATTTCGTGCGCCGGTGCATACCTCCAATGCGTGATCGCTCTGAGGGCCGAATCCGCGAGAACCGGGTGACCGCCCACGACGGTTGTGTCTTTCACTTTGCCGTCGGGTGCGACCGTAACCATCACCTTCACAACGCCAGACAGGTTCAACTTTCGCGCCGGTTCCGGATAGCTCGGCTGGACTGTGCTCCTGACCTTCCTGGGCGTCTCCGCATTTGTGTTCTTCGCACCGCCCTGCGCAATCATCGGGAGCGGGCAAATGAACCAGAAGACAATAAGCACTGCAAATACTGACCTGGAGATTTTCCGCACGTCGAAGAACACACCCCTTCGCACAGGAAATTATGCCGGGCTAATGGGTGCACGGCGGCTGCCGAGCCGGGGAAGTTGCCTGCGTCCAGCCGGGGTAATGGTGTAACTAGCTGCTAATGAGCTGTTTAGGAAACGTTACTTTGGTTTTTTAGGGAAACGATTGTGCGATGGTCCGTCTCAAGCCCTGACTTAATATTCAATTTCGATCTCAGGGTGAGAAATCGCCAGAAAACAATGGATTTCACACCTTGACACTGGGGTGGGCAATTTTCTTGACTCAAAATGAGATGCCAGAGTACCTTCCGAATATCCTAAAGAAATTAAATGGGTTGGGGGCTTTGCACGCGGTGACGCGCTAAATGTCGGCCGGGAACCATACAGTGGTGCACGGTAACCCCCCGCAGGCGGACGACTCTTTTCAGCGGCTGCTGTTGAAGTTCACAGAAGCGGCGACGGAAGGAGTGGATGCCTCAGCGTTGATCCAGCTGTTTTGCCGGATGAGCCGGGAGTTCTTCCAGGCTAGCGGGGTGTATTTCTGGAAGGTGGTTTCCCCCCATGAATTGTTGGGGACGGAAGCGGATGGGCACCAAGCGTCACGATTCCGTGGCCTGCGGTTGAATCCGCGGGAGACCACGGCCGCGGCAGAAGCGATCCGAACGAGACGCACGGTATGCGTCAACTCGCAAGGAGCGGCGCGATACCGGTTGGCCGTGGAATTCGGCGCGTGCTCGGTGATGGCGGCACCGCTGGTTGTGTTCGGCGAGGTAAGCGGAGCTGTGGTTTTCACCCACACAACCGATCCCGATTTCTTCCACGAGGACCTGGCGGCGAAGGCCACCATTCTGGCTCGACAACTTGGCAGCTTGCTGGAGGCGACCCGCCTGACCAGAGTCTCGGCGGAAGAGCATCGCCGCGCGGAAATTCTGGTGCAGACGGCGCAAGCTCTGCACGATATCACCGATGTTTCATCCATCCTTGACGCGCTGGTGGCCCGGTTGCGGTCGCTGCTGAATGCCCGCGGTACCGTGGCTCTCTTGAGAAAAAACAACGAATTTGTGCTGCACGGAACGGCATCGCGCGAGGAAATTGCCGGCAATCTCATTTCCAACTGCATGGCGGGCGATAGCGGCAAGGTCATCGAAGATTTGGCGCAACGCGCCATCGCCGCAGGCGCGCCGGTCACGATCGCTGTCGATCCCGAAGAGAATGGACTACAAGAACTTTCTCCGACCGGCGTGCTGGTGGGGATCCCGCTGCACACAATGCAGACAGCAGGCGCGGTGATTGTCTTTCCGGAAAACGAAGCGATCGAGGAAGACGAAAAACGCCTGATGGCGGCTTTGTCCGGCCTGGCAAGTCTGGCCATCGGGAATGCGGAATTGTACGAACATGCAAACCTCCAGACCCGCGACTTGAAGCGGTTGCTGGAGATCTCGTCAGAACTGGCACGGATCAGCGACTTCGACAAATTTCTGCAGCAGTTCGTTGTGCGTGCGGCGGAATTTCTCGGGTTCAGCCGCGGCTTTGTCGCCCTCAAGGAAGGCACATCGTACCGCTTACGCTGGAGCGCTCGCGGAGGAAAGGCGCAGCGGCGGGACATCGAATTTCCTAAAGGCGTAATTCTCGAAGCAATCTCTAAGCAGGACGTGTTCTGGACGGACGACCTGACCAAGGTTCCAGGAGCCAATCTTGAGGCGGCAAAGGAATTAGAAATCCGCCAGATGCTGGCGGTGCCCCTGGTGGGATCGGACGCAGAAACATTGGGCCTGTTTGGAGTGCTCGAGCGTGAGGACGGAAGTGGCATTAGGGCTGAGGATGTCGATCACGCGCGGGCACTGGGCGCACAAGTCGCAGTCGCTCTCGAGGCTACCCATCATTTTCACCTTTCCGAACAACATCGGGGACGGGCTGAGGACCTGATGAGTCTGGCCGTTGAGTTGGGATCGCTGCTGCGCTTTCCCGACTTTGCCCGGACGTTCACCACGCGCGCTGCCGACATGCTGGAGGCCCGCGCTGCGGCTTTAGCTCTGGTTCAGGGAACGCAACTTGAGGTTGTGCTGCTGCACGACGCACACTTGACGGAGAATCACGCGGTGCTGCGAGAACTGGCGGACGCCATCAGCAGCGGCCTGGCAGAACACACCAACGAGATCGTCACTGGCCCGGCGGACAAACTGTTAGGCGGGGTCGCCTCGACTCTCGGATGGAAGCACCTTACCCTCGCCAGGCTGCACGGCGTTGCCGGTGAGTTAACCGGCGTGCTCTGTCTGGTCGATCGGGATAAGCCGCTGGACTCACAGGACTACCACCTATTGCAGGCCCTGGTCAGCCAGGCATCCGTGGCGCTGGAAAATTCCCGCCTGTTCACCAAGATGGAGCAGGCGAACCGGCACTGGATAGAGATTTTCGATGCCATAACGGACTTCATCGTGGTTCACGATGAAAACGACCATGTGCTGCGCGTCAACCGGACGCTGGCGGATTCCATCGGAGTTACGCCGGTGGAACTGATCGGCGTGAGCATGCGAACGCTGCTTGCCTTGACCAACGAAACCCCAGCGGGGTCGTGCCCGTTCTGCCGGGCGGGTAGCGTTTCCGACGAATACATCGATCCCGCGCTGCAGCGCACCTATCTGGTTTCAACGTCGCGCATTCACAGCCCGGAAAGTGAAGGGCTACAGACCATCCATGTGTTGAAGGACATCAGCGACCGTCGCGAGGCGGAGCGGCGATACCGGGAGTTGTTCGACAACATTCAGGAAGGCTTGTACTTCTCCAGCGCCGAGGGCCGTTTCATCGAGGTGAACGACGCGTTGGTACGAATGCTCGGCTATGAAAACAGAAACGAATTACTGCAGATCGATATAGCGAACCAGCTCTATATCACGCCGGGGCACCGCAGCCGATTCCGCGAAAGCATCCAGGAAGCCGGGGTTCTCCGGAACTACCAGGAAGCGCTACGCAGGAAAGACGGCTCTCTTATCCACACGCTGCAAAACGTCTTCGCGGTGCGCGATCACGAGGGCAAAGTAATCCAGTATCGCGGAGTGATGCTCGACATCAGCGAACTGAAGAACTTCCAGTCACAATTGCAGCGCGAGCGGGATTTCAACACCAAGATTCTGAACAATACGCAAAGCATGATCCTGGTGACGGATACGGGCGGGGCGATCATGTATGCGAACCGGCGCTGCAATGTCGCCACCGGATACAGCCAGGAACAGATCGTGGGACGTCCGCTGGCGGACCTGATCACGCCGGCAAGGCGGGACAGCATCGAGTCGGCGCTGCGGGCAACCGTGGGTGGCCAACTGGTCGATAACCTTGAATTGCCACTGATGCGCTGTGATGGCCGTTTGAGCCAGTTCTCCATCAATCTGAGCCCGATGCGGGATGAGCAGGGCCAGGTCAGCAGCATTGTGGTGGTCATGACGGACATCACGGATGCGGCCATGTTGCAAGCCAAGCTGATGCACACGGAGAAGATGGCAGCGGTCGGACATCTGGTTTCAGGCGTGGCCCACGAAGTTAACAATCCGCTTACCGCCATCCTGGGATTTGCCGACCTGCTCATGGACAATCCGCAGGTTCCGGACTCCGCGAAAACCGATCTACGAGTCATCTTGCAGGAAGCACAACGGACGAAACAGATTGTGCAGAATCTGCTGAGCTTTGCCCGGCAAATGCCACCTCAACGCAAGCCGGTGCAAGTGAATTCAGTTTTGCGGCGCACCTTGCAGTTGCGCTCTTACGATTTTGCCAGCCACGGAGTGGAAGTCGAGGAAGTCCTGAGCGACGCAGTGCCGGAAGTGATCGGGGACTCGCACCAATTACAGCAGGTTTTCCTGAACATTTTGAACAACGCCTATGACGCGGTGCGGAACACGGGACGTCCGCCGCGCATCACGCTGGAGACGCGTGTTTCTGAAGAGTGCGTGGAAGTTGTTTTTCGTGACAATGGGAACGGAATCAAGCACGCCGACCGCATTTTCGACCCGTTCTTTACCACGAAAGCAGTGGGCGAGGGGACGGGGTTGGGACTGAGCATTTGCTATGGGATCGTTCGCGAGCATGGCGGAGAAATCGCCTGTTACAACAACCCCGACGGACAAGGCGCCACATTCATCGTGCGCCTGCCGCTGGCCAACGAAGCAGCCCTCCTACGGACTGCAGGAGTCACCCATGAGCAACTTCGCAACCAGGACAAATAGTTTGCCTGTACTCCTGATTGAGGATGAAGCGCCGGTGATGGCTTATGTGCGGAAGGCGCTGGAGAGAAATGGATACCAGGTGGTGCCGACGAAATCGGGGGTGGACGCTTTGCGCCTGCTGGCGGTGGGGGAGTTTCTGGGTGTGGTTTCCGACATGCGCACGCCGGGGGGAGTCAACGGCTACGACGTGCATTCCTGGATTTCGGGCAACCGGCCGGAACTGGCGTCGCGAGTGATCTTCATTACCGGCGACATCGCCAACCAGGAAACAATCACGACCTTGCAGAAGACAGGCGCGCCCTGCGTCGAGAAACCATTTCGCGTACACGATTTTATTTCTGTGGTGGAGAAGACCCTGGGGAAGGCAAATGAGTGAAGACATTCGTATCCGCCTGCTCATCGTTGATGACGAGGCAAGTATCCGCAAGTTGTGTGTGAAGATCGGGGAATCGCTCGGGTTCTCCTGCTCCGAGGCAGAGAGCGCCGAGTCCGCCCTGCAAAACATGGAAGCCAGCGCTCCCGATCTGATTCTGGTGGACTTGCGCATGGCGCAGATGTCGGGGCTGGAATTTCTGGCAGCCGCGAAGAAGCAGTCTCCACGCACCGAGGTCGCCATCATTACGGCGTACGGCTCGATCGATAATGCCGTGCAGGCGATGAAACTGGGAGCGTATGACTACATCACCAAGCCGTTTCGCCTCGAGGAAATGAAACTGGTGCTGCAACGTATGGCGCAAAAAGTGCGCCTGGTGCTGGAGAATCGAGCGCTCCGCGAACGTATCAGTACGGAGATGGGCGGGATCGTCGGCTCCTCGAAGGAAATTCAGGATGTTCTGGTGCTCATTGACCGACTGAAGGACACGCGCACGCCCGTGCTGATTACGGGCGAAAGCGGCACCGGCAAAGAACTGGTGGCGAGGGCCATCCATTTCCGCGGCGCGCTGGCAAAGAGGCCGTTTGTCGCGGTGGACTGCGGATCTCTGGTACCTACGCTGATCGAAAGTGAATTGTTCGGCTATGAAAAGGGCGCATTTACCGGAGCCCTGAAATCGAAAGAGGGACTCTTCCAGTCGGCAAACGGTGGAACGATCTTTCTCGACGAGATCGGAGAACTGCCTCCGGAGATGCAGGCGAAGCTTTTGCGTGTGTTGCAGGAGAAAGAAGTGCGCCCGGTCGGCAGCAATCAAAAGACCAAGGTGGAGGTGCGCGTTGTGGCCGCCACGAATCGCGACCTGGAAGCGGCGTATCGCGCCGGCACGTTCCGTAAAGACCTTTATTTTCGATTGAATGTGGTCACCATTCACTTAGCGCCGCTGCGGCAGCGCCGGCAGGACATTCAGGAATTGGTGCACTGGTTCCTGAACCGCTACGCGCCGACGCAACCCATCCGCGTGACGCCGGCAGCGATGAAGGCGCTGGTGCACTATGACTGGCCGGGCAACGTGCGTGAACTGGAAAACTGTGTCGAACGCGCGGTAGCGCTGGGGAATCAACAGGTGATTGATATTGACGATTTGCCTCCTGCGATCCGCTCCCTGTCCCCAATGGCGGAGGAGAGCGGTGACATCGTTGCACCTGCAACCGCGTCCTTTTCGACGACGGATCTGGAGCACATTGAGCGGGTCACAATTCAGCGGGTTTTCGAGCAAGTGCGCGGCGACAAAGCGCTCGCGGGGAAGATGCTGGGGATTAGCCGCGCCACGCTGTATCGCAAGCTGAAGCGATACAACATCGGAGCAGGCTCTGCCAGGTTGAGCGGGACCTCAATGATGAGCCAGTAGCATGGCCAATCGCTGCCGCCCACTTGAGACGGTGTTCCAAAATGAGACTGCAAAGTCTCGCGAGGAGCGAGCCCGTTCCGGTGAGGTCGCATCATCTCAACGACTTAGCTATCACACTCCCCATTTCGACTTTGGCCCCGGGCTTGCACCATCACTGGCGGAAACTAACGTTTGGGCGGCCAGTGACGCTAACCGGCGGACTGGCCGCCGATTGAGCGAGCAGGGGGAACGCGGTGCCACAGGAAGCGACAGCCACAGCGCGTTATACGGATGAATCGCTAGTGGCAAAGTTGGCGAAATTTTTTCCTGACGCCACTCCCGTGCGCATCCCGGTACGAGTCACAGGTTTAGCGACGGGGACGTGCAGCGAACAAACCGTTATCGAATTCGGCACCTCACGGGAAGTCCTCTTCGCGTCCACGCTGCCGTTGGAATTCGCTGATAAACTGCGCTTGAAAAACTCGGACGGCTCGCTGGAAGCCGATGCGTGTGTCGTGGCCGTGCAGTACCACAATGGGAAAACTGCGGTAGCCGCCCGCTTCCTGCGCGAGGTGGCAAACTGGATCGTGAAATCATGAACTCATCAGCCGCACCTCAAACTGAAATTGCTGCCGAATGGCGCCAGGCGCGTCAACTGTACCCGCTCTACAAGTCTCTGACGGACCAGTTCGCCATTGACGTACCCACGTGCCCCGAACTGGAGTCTGCAAGCGACAACACCGATCCGGCCACGGTCACCCAGGTGCGCCAGTGGTTCGACGATGTCGATGGCCGCATCGAAGTTCACCAACTGCGGCACTTTCTGCAAACCAGTCCACTGGCCAATGAAGAGACCCTGCGCCTGCTGGCGCGGCGCGTTCTGCAACGTGAGAACAAGAAGGATGCGGAGCGCGACAAACTCGACTTCCTGCTGGTACAGTACTTCGCGCATTGCGTGCCGACCGGCCTTGATGATGCGGACATTGACCTGGAGAACGTAGGGCAGATCATGGAACCGGTGCTGGGCCCGATCGCGGTCGAGAAACTGGATTGGCTCGAGCCGCTCCACCAGGTACTGGCGGAGGCGCAGGCGTGCCACAGCTTGAGCGAGTGGCTGGAAAAAGGTTTGCTCGAGCGGGGACGGCAAATCAAGCTTGGTTCCGGGGAACGGTACTTCAATCCCACGGCGATGGTTGCGTTCATCCGCTTTAATTTCCTGGTGCGCCGGTCGTTTTTCCGGCTGATGCACACCGACCTGGAGTTCATTCAGAGAGGCTTGCAGGAACTCGAAAAGAAGGGTGCGACGACGGTGGATTGCCGGGTGGCGCAACTCGCCGAAGATGAACCGATCTTTACGCTGCGGCAGATTTGCCAATCCTGGCGGGAACTGTTCCGCGCCGAGTACTCGGTAGGACAGCCGATGAAATTGCTGGTCGATATTCGAGTGTCGGTGGATGCGGCGCTCACGGGAAAACCTGCCGTCGCGATCCAGCCACCGCCCGAATTTCGCGAGTTGGAACTGCAACAGCAAGCCAAGGAAGCGGCGAGGGCGGAAAACAAGGCGGCAGCCGCGGCGGGAGCACAAGAGTTCAAGGTAGAGTCGCACGACGAATTCAAAATAGAAGCGGATTCGGGAGACAGCGAGGACGGTTCAGTATCGTTCCTGATCGATCCCGACAGGCTAGAACCTTGAAGTAAACTGCACCTTATCTCACCCGGTTGTGGAGAAGAGCCTTGGATCAGTCGACCGTGCTCATCCTATCCAATGATCCTGAATTTGCCCGATCGGTCATGGCGCGCTGGCAGACCGAGCGAGTACTTCCGGCGTTTACGCTAATGAGCGGAGACGCATGGAGCGCCGAATCGGCTGGGTACGATCTGGCGATTGCGGGGGCCGTGGATCAAAAAGAATTGCCGGGGATTATCAACAGGCTGGAAAAAAGTGGGCGCCCGATGCTCGTGGTCTGCGAGGATTCCACACATGCGCAGGCTGTTCGCGAGGCGCAGCCCCGTGCCATCGTCATGACCCGGCACGAAGGTTGGCTGGATGCACTGGTGTTGCTGTGCACTGAAATTCTGCGCCGGGTGGATGCGGTGGGACGCGCGCGACGGGCGGAGCAATCGGCGGCTTCCCTGCAGATGAATGCTACTCTCGGCCGCTACATGCTGGAGATGCGGCATAGTTTAAACAACGCTCTTACTTCTGTTCTGGGCAATTCCGAACTGCTGCTGCTGGAACCCGGGGCGCTATCCGCGCCGGTACGGGAGCAGGTTGATACTATCCGCAGCATGGCCCTGCGGATTCATGAGATCGTGCAGCGGTTCTCTTCCCTGGAAACCGAGTTAAAGTGCTCGCAGAAAACGCACGATGAAGGAAAGCCGATCCGAGTAGTTGCGGCCAGCTGACCAGCCTTAAGTCTCACAGCCCCGAGGATCGGCAAGCAACACCCCGCCTCGTCGACCGTTCTGGCCATTGGGAAATCGGCATTTTCTCACCTCCCGCAGAGCAAACTGAAGGCCACAACATGAGTTCTAACCTCTAGAACGATTTTGCGGAGGTGCGGAATGAGTCGTGACGCAGACTGGTTGAAATATTTATTTGTTGCGGTAGTGCTGGTCCTGGCAACGACCCTCGTAGCTCAGCAAATTCCTACAGCGCAGCCGCAGGGAGATCAGGCGGCTAGTCCAGCCGCGAAGGGCAGCTCGAGCGAGCGTAATCCTGCGCCTCCGCAGAACGCACCCGCAAACGCGAGCAACGCGACACGCATCACGGTGCAGGGCTGCCTCAATGGAGGCAAGCAGGGCTACACCCTCCTGCAGGAGAGTACCGGGGCGGGATTTAGCCTGGAGAACCAGCCGTACCAACTGAAGAACATGCGTGGAAAGATGGTTGCGATCACGGGACAGGAAATGTCGCCCGGGCAAGGCTCACAACTGCCGCGGCTGCAAATTGAAAAGCTGGAGGTCCTCTCCGATCATTGCGTGCTGCCGGGGAACGCTGCCGGCGCGTCGACAACCGTGCCCCAAGGGAACACGAACCAGAACAACCCAAATCCAAATGGTACTGCGCCGGATGCGACGAGCCCGAAATACCAGTCGCCGGGAGCACCTAATCAAACGCCGCCATCACAAGGTAACAATCCGACTAATTGGGGAAGGACCAGCGGCGCACCCAGTCCGGGCACAGGGAATCCTCCGCCGCCAAAATAAAAAAACCTCAACGCAGAGAAGCAGAGGAACGGCGAGATCCAAATCGAAGCCAGCTATTCCAGCGGCAAAAGATGTGTTCAGCGGACCCCGTCACTTTCCTCCGCCCCTCTGCGTCCCCTGCGTTGAGGTTTTTCTAAGCGAAGAGGAACTCTTTGGTGCGAAGTTCACGGATGGTGTCGCGCAGCTTGGCGGCTTTCTCGAATTCGAAGCGCTTGGCGGCCTCGCGCATGTCGGATTCCAGCTTCACGATGTAGGTGTCGAGCTCGTCCTGCGACTTGAGCTCGGGCATTCCCTCGGCTTCGGTGGTCAGGTCGGCGTAATCCGCTTCGATAATGCTGGCCAGAGACATTTCCAGGGGCCGCACGATGGATTCCGGAGTGATGTTGTGTTCCACGTTGTAGGCCTGCTGGATGGAGCGGCGCCGATCGGTCTCGTCAATCGCGCGCTGCATGGAGTCGGTCATGTTGTCGGCGTAGAGAAGGGCCCGACCGTTCAAATTGCGGGCACAACGGCCGATCGTCTGAATCAGGGATCCACTGGAACGAAGAAAGCCTTCCTTGTCGGCGTCAAGAATAGCGACCAGCGAAACTTCCGGCAGGTCCAAGCCCTCGCGCAGCAGGTTAATGCCGATGAGGACGTCGAACTCGCCCTTGCGAAGATCCCGCAGAATCTTCACGCGCTCGAGCGTTTCAATTTCTGAGTGCATATACCGGCAGCGCACGCCGACCTCGCTGTAGTACTCGGCGAGATCTTCGGCCATGCGCTTGGTCAGCGTGGTGACTAGAACGCGTTCGCCCCGGCTCACGCGCTGTCGAATCTCGTGCAACAAGTCGTCAATTTGGCCTTTTACGGGCCGGATTTCGACCGGTGGATCGACCAGGCCGGTAGGACGGATGATCTGCTCGACCACGACGCCGGCGGCTTTCGTAAGCTCGTAAGGACCCGGAGTCGCCGAGACATAGATCATCTGGTTCATGCGGTGCTCGAATTCCTCGAAAGTGAGGGGACGGTTATCGAGCGCCGACGGCAAGCGGAATCCGTATTCCACGAGCGTTTCCTTGCGCGAGCGGTCGCCGTGGTACATGCCGTGAAGCTGGGGGACAGTCTGGTGCGATTCATCAATGAACATTATGTAATCGCGCGGCACGTAATCCAGCAGGGTGGGCGGGGGTTCGCCGGGCAGCCGTCCGGTGAAATGCCGGGAATAATTCTCGATCCCGTGACAGTAGCCGACCGTCTTGATCATTTCCAAATCGAAGCGGGTGCGCTGGTGGACGCGCTGAGCCTCCACCACGCGACCCTGTTTTTCCAGCTCCGCTTCCCACCATGCCAACTCCGCCAAAATTGAATCCACCGCGCGGCTTTTTGTTTCCGGCTTCATGACGTAGTGCGTCTTGGGATAAATGGGAAGGCGCTGGTATCTCTGCTTAACCGTTCCGAAGAGTGGATCGATCTGGGAGAGCGATTCGATCTGGTCGCCCCAGAGCTCGATGCGATACGCCATGTCGTCATACGTGGGATAGAGTTCGATGACATCACCGCGCACCCGAAACGTGCCGCGCCGGAATTCGCCATCGGTGCGCTCGTACAGAATTTCGACCAGCTTGCGGGTAATGTCCTCGCGCTTGATCTTCTGGCCCTTTTCCAGGAACAGCAACATGCCGTAATAGGCTTCGGGAGAGCCGAGGCCATAAATGCAGCTCACCGAGGCGACGATCAGGCAATCGCGGCGCTCGAATAGCGACTTGGTAGCGGAGAGGCGGAGCTTGTCCAGCTCGTCGTTGATGGTGGCTTCCTTCTCGATGTAGAGGTCAGCGGCGGGGACGTACGCTTCCGGCTGGTAGTAGTCGTAATAAGAGACAAAATATTCGATGGCGTTGTGCGGGAAGAAGCTCTTGAATTCGTGATAGAGCTGGGCCGCCAAGGTCTTGTTGTGCGCGAGCACCAGGGCCGGGCGGTTGGCCTGCTCGATGACCTTGGCCATGGTGTAGGTCTTGCCGGAACCAGTCACCCCCAGCAGAACCTGGTGCTGCTCATGGTCGTACACACCTCGGGTAAGCGACTCGATCGCCTTTTGCTGGTCGCCGCGGGGTGTGTAATCGCTGACGAGTTTGAAGTCCATAAGAGCTGCGAGCTCTCAGCCGCCAGCTTCTAGCTGAACCGGCTGACCCACCTCAGAATGGAATTTTGTCGAATGGGCAATCTCTTATTATAACGTGCGCTGGAACACGCGGAGGAGACGCTCACCGCGCTATTTCTCTCGTCTGCCTACTAATCCGGCCTGGTAGGAGCGCTTGTCGAGCCGGTGCAGGCTGCGAGCCATGGCGGGTGTGATCAGGCGATAGTGATGGATATCGAACAGGTAGTTGGCGATGAACCAGATAGGCTCGTCGGTCGTCATCCACTGAAGCGTGTCAAAGCGCTTGAGGTTCACGGGGCGGGAATAGGTACGGAGACTGCGTTCCCCGCGCAGATTGAAGTAGCCATCGAAATAACTCATGGCGAGCTCGCGCAAGCTACGGTAGACCGGTTCGCGGTAACGACAGCCGGAATAATTGGATTTGGCGAGCGCGCCCCAGTGGCCGCGGATGCGGTAAATCGCCAGGACGTGGTCAGTATCCTGCTCCGCTTCAAAGTCGAAGATCAGGGGAGGATACCCGTTGACGCGCAGAGCCGCGGCGGCAAAGATCGCGCCTTCAAAGCAGTGTGCCGTGCGCTCGCGCAGGACGCGCCGCGGAGACCACGCCGTGTCAGCCAAGTGATAGGGCAAATCCTCCAGGAACCGCTGGATTCCTGCCGGCGTACGTAACGATCGCAATTTGCGCAGCTCAGCTGGCGTGAAGCCCCAACCGGGGGTGCCGTTTCTCTGCATTGTGTTGATGTTTCCATTGTGACGGAAAACCGCTGAAATGAAAATCACAGGCCGGGCGGAGGAAACGACTGAGTAATGGCATGACGCCGCAGGCAGGACTGCGCATCTTCATGCCGGACATTGACCGCATCCCGCGCAATCAGACAAATCGAAACATCAGTTTGCAATGGATGAGGAACCGCAAACTTCCGCCTCCGCCTGGCATGCTGCAGGTGGAGCGGTAAGCGGGTCTGCTATCCCTCTATGCGCGCCGGTTGAAGAAAGAGCTCGGCAAGCTCCTGCGGAGTATCGAGCAGCACATCGGGCGGAGCATCCTCTAATGTGTGGGGGGCAAATCCATAGGTCACGCCGCAGGTATAAGTCCCCGCATTCTGACCGGTAAGAATGTCCACCGCCGAGTCACCAATGATCATCGTCTCCTCGGGGTTAACCCCGGTCTCCGCAATAATTGTGTTGGCACCCTCCGGGTCGGGCTTCTTGGTGGAAAAACTGTTGCCACCGTAGATCTGGGTGAAAAATGAGCCCAGACCGAGAGCTTCCACGATTTGCCGAGACGGGTTCACCGGCTTATTGGAAAGGATCGCCATGCGGCGCTCAAAAGCATCGGCCTTGCGTGCCACCAGCAGAGCGGCATTCACCCCGGGATATACATGGGTGTTGTCCAATTTGTGGACGCGGTAGTATCCGAGAAAAAACTCCAGAGCTTCCTTCACAAAACCTTCATCCCTCGGGTCTCCCAAGGCTCGACGCACAAGCATGGGCGCGCCGTCGCCTACGTAGGTGGCAATCACATCCGCCGGCAGCTCCGAGCGATGAAAATTTCGCAGCATGGCGTTGACCGAGTTGACCAGGTCGATGCGGGAATCTACCAGAGTACCGTCGAGATCGAAGATGAGCAGCTTGATGTGATGCATAGGAACCGAGCGATTAAAAGTAGTCATCGTCTTTCTATTCTAAACATGATCTGGGAGGCCGGAATTGGCGGGGGCGATGCCTACGTGGTTGCAGGACGGCCAAATGCATCCCCCCAGTCCGGAAGTAGGAGATTCGCGGCTGGACGTTTAAAATCAAGAGAGTCGTGCGGCGTCACGAATAAGAAACTTCATAACGAGGAACTGGATGGCGACCACAACCGAGGCCAAAGTAATCGCGACCGAGCAGGCAAAGAAGGAAAAAACATACGAGGGCCTCACTCGCAAGCAACTGCTCGAGATTTACCGTGTGATGTATCTTTCGCGCGCGCTGGATGACCGCGAAATCCTGCTGAAGCGGCAGCAGAAAATTTTCTTCCAGATTTCTGGCGCCGGGCACGAAGCACTGCTGGCGGCGGCCGGGTTGGCGCTGAAGCCGGGCTATGACTGGTTCTATCCTTATTATCGCGACCGCGCCCTGGGACTGATGTTGGGAGTCACGCCTTACGAGATGTTGTTGCAGGCAGTGGGAGCCGCGGACGATCCTGCATCGGGTGGCCGACAGATGCCTTCTCATTGGGGCCACAAGAAGTTAAACATCGTCACCCAGTCCTCGCCGACCGGGTCGCAAGTCTTGCAGGCGGTTGGCTGCGCGGAAGCAGGACGCTATTTCGCGAGACATCCCGAAGCCGCAAAAAAGGTACCGGGCGATTACCGCGAATTCGAAGATGTGGTTTTCCATGGCGATGAGGTTGTTTACGTTTCCCTTGGCGAAGGCACGACCAGCCAGGGCGAATTCTGGGAGGGGCTGAACAGCGCGTCCAACCTGAAGTTGCCAGTGCTGTTCATGATCGAAGACAACGAGTACGCGATCTCGGTGCCCGTGGAAGTGCAGACGGCCGGCGGCAACATTTCCAAGCTGGTAGCGAACTTTCCTAATTTCTTTTTTGCTGAGGTGGACGGCACTGATCCGGTCGAGAGCTACGCTGCCCTGAACAAGGCTGTGGCTCACATTCGTACCGGTAAGGGTCCCGCGTTTGTTCACGGGCACGTGATTCGGCCGTACTCGCACTCTCTTTCCGACGACGAGCGGCTCTATCGGCCGGAGTCGGAGCGGCAAAAGGAAACATCGCGCGATCCCATTACGCGCATGCAGATGTTTCTGATCAGGGAAGGTATCCTCGACGAAAAGGGTGTGAACCAACTGGAGAAGCAGGTCCTGGATGAGGTGCAGGACGCTTCCGATCGAGCGCTGGAGGCGGCGCTGCCTGCAATTGATTCGGCGATGCAGTTTATCTATTCGCCCAACCTGGATCCCACATCAGAAGCGTTCGATACGCAGCCCGCGTTTCCGCATGCAGGCCCCGGCGGGGCTTCGGAACCGGCGGCGGCCGCGAAAACAATGGCCGACCTGATCAACGCCTGCTTGAAAGATGAAATGAAGCGGGACGAGCGGATCGTGATGTTCGGCGAAGATGTCGCTGATTGCAGCCGCGAACAGTATCTCAAAGAAAAATCCGTGAAGGGCAAAGGCGGGGTTTTCAAACTGACCAGTGGCCTGCAGGTGGAATATGGTTCCGACCGGGTATTCAACTCCCCACTCGCAGAAGCAAACATCGTCGGGCGCGCCGTCGGCATGGCGGAACGTGGACTGAAACCGGTTGTCGAAGTGCAGTTTTTTGATTACATCTGGCCGGCAATGCAGCAATTGCGGAACGAACTGCCGCTAATTCGCTGGCGGTCTAACAATGCATTTTCCGCGCCCGCCGTGATCAGGGTAGCCATCGGAGGGTACCTGACGGGTGGCGCAATTTATCACTCGCAATGCGGGGAGAGCATATTTGCGCATATCCCTGGCCTTCGGGTGATCTTCCCGTCCAACGCGCTGGACGCCAATGGTCTGTTGCGTACCGCGATCCGTTGCGACGATCCGGTTCTGTTCCTGGAGCACAAACGACTCTATCGAGAAACATACGGGCGTGCCCCATATCCCGGGCCCGACTACGTGATTCCGTTCGGCAAGGCGCGCATTGTGCAACATGGGAATGATCTGACCATCGTTACCTATGGGGCAGTCGTTCCGCGAGCGCTGCAGGCGGCGCAGAAAATGGAGCGCGAGCACGGGTTGCGAGTCGAACTGCTCGACCTTCGAAGTCTCAGTCCCTACGACTGGGAAGCGATCGCAACGTCGGTACGCAAGACCAACCGTGTACTGGTGGCCTACGAGGATGTGCTCAGTTGGGGGTACGGAGCGGAAATTGCCGCGCGGATCGCCGATGAACTTTTTGAAGATCTGGATGCGCCGGTACGCAGAGTGGCGGCGAAAGATACGTTTGTGGCCTACCAGCCGGTCCTCGAGGACGTTATTTTGCCCCAGGCTGAGGACCTGTACCGCGCGATGAAAGAACTGGCGGAATTTTAAGACCCGCCGTTAGTCGTTGGCATCATTTGCGAGTCCTCAGTCCATTAGAGATCGGGCGGGCTGTTCGCGCGAGAGATCCACAACAGCACTGAGAGGTTTGTCGTCGGCGGCGCGAGTAATCGCAATCGCGCCGGCGAAGGCGATCATCTCGAGGTGCGCGTGCCCGCTACCAATGCGGAAAGTCAACGAATGTCCACGCGCGGTATCTGACGCGGGGATCCCGAATTCATTAACGATTTCGCGCAGGCCCGTGGTTGCCTCGATGTCAACGCTACTGTCGGATGGAAGAGTCACGTGAATGTCCCCGCGTACCGAGGTAATGCGGTGACCGCCCGAGAGCTTGGCAAAGATGACCCGCACGGAGCCGTGCCCGGAGCCAATCTGGCTGGCAGCTTGAACTCCATCGACAGCAACATCACCCTTGTCCGTTTTGGCGTGAACCTGGCCATTGACGTCAGCGATTTCGATAGCGCCATCATGCACTGAAATGTTATCCAGGGAGATATTGCGCGGCACCGCGACGTGGTACTCCACGCGGACTGCGTCTCGCGCATGAGGTGCATATCGGGTCTCGATGTCAACGTGCTCAGGACGCTCGGTATTTTGCGGATGGGAGTCAACGTGAATCTCGACCGCCTCGAGATCGCCCTGATTACATGCGGTCGCGGCCGCCTCCACCAGCACAGTCGTGCGATTCTCGCCACGAATGTACACAGCGCCGATCTCACTCCTGAGCTTGAGGTGTCCGCTGGTGCTGATCGAATAGGTTTGAGTGAATTGTTGATGAAGGGTGCAACCTGGCTGATCTGCGGCGACGGTCGCGGCGGAGAATGCCGCCAGGAAATACGCAATTACCAGATGTTGTCGCAAGGGCTTCCAGCGATTCGACTCGACCGGAGAAAGTGGTCACGGTCTCTGCAGATTCTAGGGCAGGTAGATGCGGCGAGCAAATGGCGAGTTTCATCCACTCTGACACACAAAAACTTGGGGTCCTCGTATGAGCGAGGACCCAATCGTTATGTTTGTATCAAATAGGAATGAGGCCAGAACGCTACGTTCTGAAAAGCTTGCACGTGAGACACCAATGAAGCGCATTCACACTGCGGGCTGTGTAATGGCTTGCAAATCGCTGGCAGAGATTCTTAGCGCTTGCGCGTGAGAGATGAGGAACACAACTCGTTGGTTGGGCGCCGTCCCGAGTTCCTATCCGATTGGTTAGTGGCAGGCACACGGCCGGATAGGAACGCCACTTGACAGAGCTGTCTTGCTTCCTCGTTTATTAGTCGGCTGCCACAGAAGCTACGACGCTTCCAGTGCGGCCGGTCAAGTTATCGCGTACCACGAAATGTACGGTGTACTTACCGGGAGCCAGCAGAAGCTTATTGTCGTAGTTCAAGCCATCCGATCGAAGCTGCGATACAGCCTCGGACTTCAGCGGCATGCTGACGTGTTGAGCGACCTGGTCCTCGCGATTGCCGGTAGGGCCGGTTGCTGCGGCAACAAATTCCATGTTGAGGGCGTGGTTCTTATCGTCGAGGGTAATCTGGTCTCCGGGTACAGACACGATGAACTTGTATGGCTGTTTTCCTTTTTGCGGAGCCTCCTGAGTCCGCTGCCAGCGAACCGTGAAGGGCAATGCCGTGTAAGCGAGAGGAGAGGTCAGGGCCAGGGAAATCTCCATCTGGCGGGCATTGTTCGCGGATGGACTCTCATTGGAATACCAATATCCGTTACGGGCACGGATCTGCAGGCCGGGGCGGGTGATTTTCACGTCGAGGGGCCGCCAGCCGGGTTTGTTGTTCTTCGGATTGCGGTAGTAGCCCACCATGTAGTAGCTCTCGGTATCTTTGCTTGCTTTTCGGAAGCAATTCACCAGCTCATTCGTGTTGAAACAATTCGTGCCGCCCGTCATGGCCGCAAAAGTCGCGAGAGTAGCGTCCATATCGGCGTGGCGGGAGCGCTCTTCTCTGGCTATGCTCATGTTCACGTTCGAGGAGTCGGCCCCGGGGAAGAACGATGTCAGTCCGACCGCATCGATGGGATAGATGGCGAAATTGCTGGCCGCCAGCATACGCATGGTTTCCTCGAACAAGGGCTCTAAGTTCTTGAGAGTGCTGTCCTGGACCGTCTTCGTGCTCTCAGGGAGTTCGCCCAACAATCCGGCGGTAGTTTCTTCACGCGTTCTCCGCTCAGCGGTGGTGCCTTGAGCGAAAATGGTGGGCGAAACGATGTTGCCGGATTTGTTGATGTTGAACGGAAAACCTCCGGTGACCCAAATCAGCGACTTTTTGCCGGGAACTCCTGCATAAGCCTGCGCCAGGTATTGCATGGATTCCAGCGTCACGGAAATATTGCGGCGCTGTCCGGCAGCGAATTCTTCGTCGCCTGCGGACTGAAAGGCCGCCAAGAGTTCAGCCTCTTCAATCAGGGGCTTGTACTTAGGACGGTCAGGGCTGCCGTATAGAGGATCAATGTTTGAGATGACCGCCTTTATCGAATCCAGAAGCACGCCGCGATCTACCTTACCGGCTACCGACGGTGTGACCGGAACAGTACCGGTGACAGCTTTCAGCGCGATGATCAAAGTCGCCGTATCGGTCGTGAAATCGTGGAGGACGCGAATGCCGTTTCCAGTAATCGCCATCAGCGCGAGAGGCTGTTGCTGGTCCACGGACTGGCTAAGGAACTTCAACAGTTGCCGGCGAGCATCGGCCTGATCAGAAAATGTGGTGTTGACCATGTCGAGCACAATGACGGTGATTCGCTGCGGCTGGGTTCCACCTTCATAGCGGTTGGTGAACACGCCCGGAGCTGTAGCGGGGGAGTGAACACCCACCGCGCCGTGGACTTCCTCGAAGAAGGAGACGTCCTGCGGTTTGCCGTTCTCAAGGACGGTGAAATCTTGCTTGGTCAGGCCGCTCACGTGGGCGCCCGCATTGTCGTGCACGATCACGGGAACAAGAATTACATCTGTGCCGGTCTTGAACACGCTAGGCTCGGTAGCTTGCTGAGCTGCGGCGAGAGAATGAAATGTGGTGGTCCAGAGAATCAGAAGATAGGCATATCGCAGCACTCGCATGGGAGCACTCCTCGGAAGACAGTCGTGGATAGTGGGATTTGAGCGAATTTTAGCAGAGTTCCCGGCCCAGGGAACGCTGGGTTGCACCAGCCCATAACTTCACGAGAAAAATCCCCGCGTCTTCAGCCCTCTGAAGTAGATTACTTTCAGTGCAATACTTTGCGATATTTGCCGGCATTCTGCAACGTGCGGCGCGACCACAGTCGCATGGATACACTTCTGCCTTGCGGCACCTCGGCATTACCGGACTGCTCCTCCTCGGAATTCTCGACAGCTCTCCCTTACCGACTTTCGGTGGAACGGACATTCTGACGGCGATTCTGGCGGCTCGACACGGTGAGCCCTGGTACTACTACGCCGTAGTGGCCACGATCGGATCGGTCATCGGCGCCTATCTCACCTATCGGATGGCGCGCCGTGCCGGAGCGGCATACATGCAGAAGAAATTTGGGGAGCGCCGAGTTGCGGGGCTGCTGCAGTTTTTTGATCGTTGGGGTACAGGTGCTCTGGTGATCACAGCCGGGGTGCCCATTCCGTTGCCTACGAGTGCGTTCTTCGCTGCCGCAGGGGTAGTGAACTACCCGGTGCGATCATTCGTCATTGTGGTGACAGCCGCGCGAGCGGCTCGATACTTCACGGTGGCGGCGATCGCTTCCCACTACGGACGTCACTTTATTCGCGTGCTGCGCCACCCTGGCCAATACCTGGGATGGATGCTGCTGATGGTTGCGATTGCGATCTTGCTCGGTGTGGCAGCGGTTGTGATAACTCGAAAATTGGAAGCGACGGGAGACAGTGTGCCGTCGTCGTGACTATCTGTGGATGGGAAGAAGGGCTCCGCTCGACGAGAGGGAGCCCTGAACATTTTTTGAATTATTGTTTAACCGGAGCACCTTGCATCGGCGGCCCGACCTCCGCAGGCATCTCGCCGGTGAGCGCTTCCAGGAAGGCGAGCAGATCGGCACGTTCCTGTCCGCTCAGAAAATCCAGGACGTGAATCTGCTTGTCCATGTATGGATTCGAGTTCCCCGCCCCGATGTAATAATCCACCACGTCTTTCAGGGTTTTCAGGCTGCCATCGTGGAAATAAGGAGCGGTGAGTGCGACGTTCCGCAGAGAAGGCGTTTTGAAGGCTCCACGGTCAAGATCATTCTTCGTCACCTGGTAGCGACCGAGATCGGTGGGCTGCTGCTCTTCGACGCCCACACCGATGTTGTGGAATTTGTTATCGGTGAACAACGCGTAGTCTTTACCGATCACATGGCAAGCTGTGCAATTGCCCTTGTCGGCAGAAGAGAAGACCTTAAACCCACGAACGGCAGACTGACTCATGGCCTTGCGGTCATGGCCGTAGTAATAGCGGTCGAAAGGTGAGTTCCCACTGACGATGGTGCGCTCAAATGTGGCGATGGCTTTCTCGACCATATCGTAGGTGATGCGGTCAGAGCCGAACGCCTCCTTAAATGCAGTGCGGTACTCGGCATCGGCCATCAGGCGCTGTTCGACACCGTGAAGCGTGTGCGCCATCTCCACCGGATTCTGCACCGGCCCTTCCGCCTGCACCTCCAGGCTGGGAGCCCGGCCATCCCAGAATTGAGTGGTGAAGTAGACAGAGTTGAATACAGTTGGAGAATTGCGCGTTCCGGTCTTTCCGTTCACTCCGGTAGAAACCTGCCGGCCATCGGAGAAGCCGTGGTCGGGATGATGGCAGGAAGCACAGGAAACTGTGTTGTCCACGGAGAGGATGGGATCGTAGTAGAGCTTGCGGCCAAGAGAAATTGTTTCCGGGGTCGGTGGGTTATCGGCTGGCGCGACCACCTGAGGCAGCCCGAGTGGGGTCGTGATTTGAACCGGCGTTCCCGTGGGTGATGCCGGACGAATCGCCCGATCGGTGCGCACAACGAGAAACACGCCGAGAAGAACAAGCAGAAGCGCAAGGGTGAGAATAGCTGAAAGGCGCATGGATCAACCTCCGCAAAAAGAGTTCCGCAGGAGAAGAAATGTTGTTGGCTCTCAGTTATTGTGAAGCTGCGGGGCGATGGATGCCGTGATTCGTATCACCGGAGTGCGTGAGAACAGCACCAGGTCCCAGTTGTCAGTTGTCAGTTCTCAATTGTCAGTAGTTCGAGAATCTGAGCGACTCTGGAAACTGAGACGACTGACAAAGACGGGTTCTAAACGAGTTTCCAGCCGGCGGAGATAGCAGCGAACGAGAAGCAGACTCGCAGGAACTTTTTGGGAGCGTGAACGGCGAGTTTACTGCCGATGACCACGCCCGGAATCGCGCCGATCAGTAAACCCAGTAGAAGGTTCCAGTCGGTTTTGCCGGAGGTGAACTGGAGAACGCTGACGAACGCGGAGATCACGAAACCATAAAAAACGGAAGTGCCGACTACATGGTTTTCATCGAGAGGAGCGAACACACCGAGCAGGATCACCAGCACGCTGCCGCTGCCGATCGAAGTGGTGGAGAACATGAAACCGACCATGGCGCCGATGATGATCAGCTTGAGGCGAACGACGGCACTGTTCTGATCCTCGACGGCCCGCAGGCGTTGGATCCAACGGTTGTCGCGGGCGAGAATGCAAGCTCCGAGGGCGACCAGGGCAAATCCGATTTCGCGGTTGACCCAAACGTTTCCATGCGTGATATCGATTTTGCGAAACATCAGCAGAGTTAACCAGCCCGCGATGGCGGCCGGCAGGCTACCCCAAAGCAGTGAAATGGAAGAGGCTCGGTCGACGGTGCCCTGGCGGAGGTGCTGATAGGACCCGATGCCTTTGGTGACAAAACAGAAGACCACGGAAGTAGCTATAGCAACCATGGTGGGAACGCGGAGAAGCAGGATCAACACGGGAGTCAAGACGCTGCCGCCACCAATGCTGGTCAGGCCCACAAATAAACCGACGGCAAGACCCAGCGCAATGACGAGCGCACTCGAATGCGGCGTGACAAACAAAGCCGCTAATTTGATCCCCACACCCCAGATCATCATGGCTAAGAGGCTCCTGGAAAGTTCCAGGATGGCCGGAATGCTATGTAAACAAGCAATTTCCATGCCGCGCCAAGGATTCCACTTCGGTTTTATCTCTAGCATTTCTATAGACTTAACAATAATGGTGGTTGAAGGCAGAAAAGTTCCACCGGCAATATGCAAGTTGTTGCGGATTATGTCCCGGAGCACTGCGCGTCGGCAGAAGCTTTTACAGATTCAATTTCTTAGTTTTGTGCGATCAGAGCTCTCGCATTGACCAAACATGCGAAGTTTGTGTCGCATGCTCTTTTTTTTCAGCTGATGTACATGCAGTCCTGCTGTCTGAAAGGACTCTTTCGAACGCGGAAAGATAGCACGAAGTAACCGAGGAATTTTGAAAGGTCCGAACGCGATGAAGTGTGGGAGTTCCTGCAGGGGACGATCGGATGTCAGTGGGACAGATATCCTTCTTCCAAGGGGAGCTTGCCGTCAACCTTGACCACTTTAACGCGGTTGTCCACCGAACGAACCTCGATCAAGCCGATTGCACCGGGGTTGGATTGGACAAATTGCAGGACGTCCGCATCGGAATTCAGCTGCTTGATGTCGTCGAGGTGCGCGGCAAGGAATGCTTTCAACTCTGCCGCCGACATGTGATTCAGTTTCTGGAGAGTGGCCATTTGCCCTGGCGAGGACCTATCGATCACCAGGACAACCGCTCCACCGTCCGGCCATTTTTTGGCTTCCTCGCGAAAGAGCTGTGCCAGATGCGCGGACGTGACGGCATCAGTGCTGTTGGCCTTGTTTACGACGACGGCGATGTGGTGTGCGTAACAAGGAACCAGCGAACATAAAGTAACGAGCGCGACGCCGACGGTTTTATTCCATTTCATCACGCAATCGTACGATGCTGGGCGGACACGGGTCGCCTGGAAAGCCCCCGTAATAAACACCTTGGTAACCAGGTTTCGCGGCTTTGATTCAATTTCGGCACACAGGGTTATTCAATAAAAAAGGGTGGAGGCTAGTGCCTCCACCCTCAACTATCTCAGACTATCCAGCTCTTATTGACCTGTAACTACCAAGCTGGCAGTGGATGGACTGCCACCACCGTTGTGGAACACATTGACGGTGGCGTGTCTCGCGCCAACCGCACCCGGACGGCCGACCAGCGTGACCTGGCACGTACCCAGCGGGTTGATCGTTCCCGTGCACGTATTGGTCGTGATCGAGAACTCCGTCTTGTTGGTTCCGGTAATGGTGGTGCTGGTAATAGTCACCGGGGTAGTGTTGCTCTTGTTTGTCAGTGTCACCGACTTCGGAGTGCTCTGCTGTCCGACCGGCACTGTACCGAAGTTGATGTTCGTGGGCAGGAAGGTGACGATCGTTCCAACACCGGTTAAGGGCACTGTCTGCGGACTGTTCGGAGCGTCATCGGTGATGGTCAATGTCCCGGTGCGAGTGTTGATCGCGGTCGGGTTGAACGTCACGTGAATCGTGCAGAACAGACCGACACCCAAAGTAGCTGGGCTGATCGGGCAGTTGTTGGTCTGGCTATAGTCGCCAGTAATGGCGAACGAAGAAATAGTCAGCGGCGCAGTACCCGTGTTGGTTAACTTCACATTCATGGTCTTGGGAGTTCCCAACACGGTCTTGCCGAACCCGAGGCTCCTGGGCTGCAAAGTAACCGCCGGTGCCCCCTGTCCGCCGCAACCCGGGAAAACGAAGCTGCCGATGGCGGTGTGCCACGGAGCGTTTCCGGTGGTTTGCAGATATTCCTGCTGGAACCAGAAAGTGCAGTCGTCGGCAGGATCGATCGCCAAGGCGGTGTAATCACCCCAACGGCCTGCCTGCGCGAACAGTTGCGATCCGTTTCCGAGTTTCATCACCTGTTCCGTTTCCAAGGTGCCGGCAGGGTCGGTTGGAATACGACCTGCGTACACCATGGAGGGGAACTGACCAGTGGCGGCACCGGATCGGGTGTAGCCCACGGCGATGTCCTGGTTCTTGTCCATCGCGATCGCAGGCATGAAACGGTATTGTGTGTCAGGAGCGAAGGTTCCCGACTGGAATAGAGTCAAAGTTGTTTCTGGATTGCGCATCTCGTACCAGCGCACCCCACCGGCGCCGTTGTTCGCCACAACCGAATGTGACGACAACAAGACCGTGTGATCACCGAAGTTGCGGTACACCAGGCGCCACATCAAGCGGCCACCCAGCGATTCCAGCGTCACGTTTGTCCCCGGTTGCGGGACACAGCGGCCGCGCGAGAAATTGAAGCAAAGATCGGTGAAAGCAGGGACCGTGAGAAAAGTGGGCCCGGTAAAAGTTGAGTTGTTCACGTTGACGAAGTCCACGTGGAATTTGAAGAGATCCAATCTGGTGTTACTCGTCGGATCCTCTTCCATCACGAAGTTGGGAGTGCCTTGCGCAGGAGGAGTCGGACCGTCGAGGTCGGCCGGCATTTCACCGAACTGCTGGTTGTTCTGCTGGAAGCAAACCCCTGTTGCGACCTGACCCGCAAGCATCTTGGTGCGATCCAGCGCGCACGCCTCTGCTCCGATAAACTGCGTACCCGCGATGTTGAAATTGTTAACCGTCAGGTAATACGCATCCGGCCACACCGAAAGTTTTGGATAGTCAGGAAAAGTGTTAAAAGCAAATGCGTATTTGTTGTAGGCACCGGTGGCGTCAGAAGTTTGCGAAACCGCAACACATTCGAAGTCCGGGGCAACGCTATTAATGGCAAATTGGCTGACGACCCAGCGATCCGCCGCGGCGTCGTAGCGCACGATCGGGTCACCGCTGTTGTCGGTCTGGCAGGATCCGCCGAGTCCACTCCAAAAAGAGTTTCCAGGTAGAGGTCCCAATAGCCGGGTGCCCGTCTTGCTGTACACGGCATAGAACAGGTTGATGAACTCGACGACCTGGTTGCCTCGACCGGGGGCCATATCGTCATCTGGCGGCAGACAGTTGCAGAAGAACTGATCGCCCGTCCCCAACCCTTCAAATTCGATGCTCGGAGTTGGCGTTTGCAAAGTGGGAGAGTTCGCTTCGTTTTGAGTTACCTGATCGCCGCCCGGCGCAACGCCGCGGCGAATGGGGATATAGTTGTTCGGAATCTCGTGCTCGGCCGGCATGGTGAATTCAGGTAGCAATGGCTCGATCTCGCGCAGCATCGGACCATCGGTGCTCATAGCCACAGGATGTTTGACGATCGGACCACCAGTTACAACCGGAGAGTTTTGCGCAAAGACTGGAATTGTCAGGCAAAATATCCCCAGGCACGCGACCACTATGTAGAGACTGCCCTTCGTTGTTCTTGTCACTTCTTTTTCTCCTTGTTCTTCTCGGCCGCCGTTTCGGCTGGCACGTAAACGCCTTCCAATTTCAGAGTTAAACCACCATCCGCATCCATCTTCCCTTCGTAAGTACCGCCACCCTTAATACCCTTGTATTTGCCCGTGCCACGCATATAACTCCAGCGGCCTTTGGTGGTCGCCGGCCCCTTCAAACCAAGTACCTCACCCATGCTACGGAAAGTTAACTTCTCACCATCGTCGAGCGTGTCCACTTCGAACCCATGCATATGCAACTCACCTTCCATCTTTTCGGTGAAATGGACAGCCACCCCGTCCTTGGTATGCGCGTTAAGAATTTTCAGCGGTTCGCTCCAGGAACACTTGCGCTCGCTGATCATCAGTGAGTGACCGGGACGATCGGGAACGTCAATGCTGTACTCCTTGTCGGGTTTTGCGCAGTGAACTTCGCCTTCTGTGGCCACCATGTTTCCGGTAAGCCCTTCCGCACCACTCTTCGGCTCGGGATTAATCTCTTTGGTGGCTTGAGCAAAAGCCATGGAGGCAAACAGAATCAATATCCCGAGAAGAAAGAAGAAAAGAGTGCGACGCAGATCAAATCTCACACGGACACATAGATTTCCTATGTTCAAATTTCGAAACTCCTTTAATTGGTCAGATGAACCCGGGGCTTTGTGCGAGTGGGGGGCGACACACTCAGCAGAGAGTCTGACGGCCCACAGATTGTCGGTTGGCTAACGCCCGCTGTCAATGGCAAAAACGATCTTACTGCTAATTAAGTGCAAGATTTTGCACAAATAACAATGCTGTTAGAAGCCCAGCCGCCGCCAAGAAGAGCGATATTAATTGGGCTTGGAGACCGGGTGGCGGGCAGGAGGCCCCGGTTCGGCGCCTCGCGGATTTTCTTTACCCAAGAATTTGGGACGGTAAAGAGGATCACCGATGTTGATAATCATCCACCTTACCCAGAGGGTGTTACGGAAAAATGCATCCCCGACGTTGGCGCCGGCAAGCAGATCGTGCACCACGCCTGCAGGGTGCGGCAGTCCCCATATCGTAGGCTCCGCGACCGCACCGCTGGTCACGGTGATGCCTCTTCTCAACGCGCCCGCCGACCAGTTTGGACCCGTGTGGGTGTCCATCGCGGACTGGCTGTCCAAGTGAAATCCAATAGCACCGGGTTTCCAGGTAAAAGCGTCGTTGTAGTGGTTGAGCGAGTACCAGCCCGCGTAAAAGATGGCATCATCGCAGCGGGCCGGGGCAGGTGGATGTCCAAATTCGGCGTCATTATCGTCTTCCAGCACCGGCACGCCGATCTCCTTCAACTGTTGTGCGGCGCGATATAAGTCCCACTCACCCTGGCCGTAGACGGGCGCTTTGACTTTCGAAATGTCGCCCATTCGACGATCGAAGCACGCTTGGCCGGAGAGTCCGGTCTTCTCCGCTTCCATCGCTTTATCAACTAAGTCTTTTTCCTGGGAGCCGCTGGGCGCGTCCAGCCGCCACACGGAATACACGTGCTTCGCACCGGGCCGCTCACGGTACTCCGCCAGCGAAACGAACGGCTCATAATTTCCCGCCTTGGGGGTTGCGGGATCGAAATAAGGATTCGTAGCGCGTGGGGATCCCGAGGCCTCGCCCCAGATATCGGCGATATAGGAGTCGACGGCGCGTCCATAATTCTCCGGCGCCTTCATCATCCGGTACGGCACTCCCTCGGTTAAAACAATATAGAGAATGCGGTCCTTACCGACAGCTTCCAGGCACTTGCGAATGGGCTCAGCAACCTTGTGTTCGTACTCATCGAAAAATAGCCAATCCCCTCCGGCATGCACCTGGCAGTGATTGCCGGGCGGGATGCCGCGCTTTTTCATGTAGTAATTAGCGAGACCCTTCGATCCCGTGACCACCAGGACGCGCGACGCGAGATCTTGCTCGCCTGCAGAGAGCTTGGTAATTGTGAAAATGAAGAGAACAGTAATGAGGAATCGAGCCATACCCAGCCGAATCATGTTCAGCAGTTTACCCCTTCAGCTGAAAATGGGCGCAGCAATGTGGGCACCCACCGAATCTGTGTCGGAGCTTTTATGGATTCACCGTGAGGGTCTGGTTTTTTGTGCCATTGTAAGTGGCGGTGATGGTCACCAAGGTTCGGGTCTGCACCGGCCTCGTGGTGATCGTGAAGCTCGCCCGGTTGCTGCCGGCCGGAACGGTAACCGAAGGCGGCACCTGCGCCACACCAGGATTGCTGCTCGACAGTGCGACCGAACTCCCACCCTGGGGCGCTACTACATTTAGAGTGACGGTGCCGGTGGAATTCTGTCCGCCTTTCAGCGACCCGGGAGAAAGCGTGAGCGATGTAATTGCGGGTGGGTTCACCGTGAGGACAACAGTCTTGACCGACTGCCCACTGGAGGCGGTGAGGGTAACGTGGGTGATCACAGAAACTGCCGAGGTGGTGACAGTAAATGTGGCGTTGTTGGCGCCCTCGGGTACAGTCACGCTCGCAGGAACACGCGCCACAGCAGGATTGCTGGATGAGAGGTTCACCAGGATGCCTCCCTGATAAGCAGCGCCAGTGATTACAACCCTGCCTCCAACGGAATTTCCGCCGGTGACGTTTGTCGTCCCCAAGTTGATGGAAGAAAGCACCGGCGTCACGTGAATGCTGGCCACCGCTCTTGCTCCCAGCAAACTGGCAGTGAATGTGACCGGGGTGCTCGAAGCTACAGTTGCGGTGGGAATGGAAAACATCACCCTATCTACACCCGCGGGAACAGTAAGATTTGGCGGAACGGGCGCGACCGCTTGATTGCTGCTGGAGAGAGTGACAACGCTGCCGCCCGGAGGAGCATTCTCGTCGAGAACGACCGCTGCCGAGAGTGGTCCTCCCCCGATGATCGTGGGAGCGATGGTGGCAATGCCGCCCAGCAGAGGTACGACGCCGATCGTGTTCGTCTTATTGATGCCGCCCGAGGCGGTGATCAGCACTTTTGTGCTGGTATTCACCCGTGTAGTGGAGACATTGAAATTCGCACGAGTCTGGCCTTGGGGAACGGTTACGCTGGGCGGGACCGAGGCAACGCCGGGGTGGGCACTGGACAGATTCACCACGGTGCCGCCCGGAGGTGCGGGATTAGCAAGGATCACAGTACCGCTCGCAGCTCGTGGACCCACCGGGTACTGCGGACTCAGCAACAGAGCGTCCTGCGGATTGGGCCCATTGAATGGCGGCTTGCCGCCAGGAAACGGACGATAAAGCGGATCGCCGATATTCAGAATCATCCATTTCAACCACATCTCGTTACGCAGAAAGGCATCGCCCACATTGGCGCCCTGCAGCAGATTGAGGAAAACGCCATCCGGGTGTGCCAGGCCGTCGAGATAAGGCTCCGCCATGGCACCACTGGTGGCGGTGATGCCCTTCTTGATGGCATTCGCGGCCCAATTGCTCCCAGCGCGCGGATCCGCCGCGGACAGGCTGTCCAGGTGAAAGCCGATAGCCCCAGTGTTCCAGCTGAACGCATCGTTGTAGTGATTGAGGTGATACCAGCCGGAATACATGGCCGCACCATAGCAGGACGGAGCGGGCGCCGTTCCGAACTCTTGCGAGTTGGAATCCTCCGTGACCGCGAATCCCGCTTGACCGGTAAAGCCGGCGGCCTGGTGCAGGTCCCAGTCGCCGCCACCATACGCAAAATCGAAGATGCTGTTCATGGCGCCGTACTGGCGATCCATGCAGGCCTGACCGTTCAGGCCGCCGCCCTCCGCGGCGATAGCCTGGTCCACCAGATTTTCCGCCAGCACTGGAGTCGCCCCGTCCAGACGCCAAACCGAATAAATGAGGGCAGCGCCTTGCTGTGCCCGATAGGCTGCAAAATCAATAAAGGGAGAGTAGTAATTCCCCTGCGACTCCGCATCGCCGAAATATGCATGCGACCCGGCCGGATAAGGAAAGGCATCCTGATTGGAGTATTGATCCCAGATGTCGGCCAGATAGCCATCGAGGGAATATACGAAGCCGTTCTGCCCATGAAGACTGAAGGGGCGAACGTAGGCCAGCACGATGTAAAGAATGTTGGATGACCCGACGCGGTTAAGGCAGTTCCGGACCGGAGTCTTGACGGCGGAAAGATAAGTGGCCCAGGTCAACGCAGCATTTGTTTCAGGAGGCGATATGGAGCAAAGATTGGCCGCCGGGATGCTCCGGCTCTGGAGGTAGTGATTGGCCACATTCACCGAATCGGACACATTGGGGTCGTACACCACCAACACTCGCTGGTTCAGCGGAACGTTGGCTGCGCGGAGGAAGGGCAACGAAAACAGGAGGACAGCAGCGGCAATACCGAAACGCAGGCGAAACCCCATGGTGTTCCCCAAGAAATCAGAATCAATGCTGATGGACCCGCAAACCTGCGCTCGGCAGGAATGCGAGGACGAAGGGCCGAATTATTTTGAGGCGAGTCTCGGTGGAATGCAAGTTGCCAGGTTCGCTGATGTGCCATATTTGAGAGTAGCT
>Ga0070741_10002165_pt1 | contig 54539 bp, 42 predicted proteins | sample Coa_R1_4_FD_66440 | JGI IMG/M metagenome (GOLD analysis project Ga0070741, IMG submission 66440) | Surface soil microbial communities from Centralia Pennsylvania, which are recovering from an underground coalmine fire - Coalmine... | ecosystem: Environmental > Terrestrial > Soil > Unclassified ... | reverse complement strand
CGCGGCCTGCAGCACTTCGGCGTCGAGGGCTGGACCTGGCAGGACTGGGCCCCCACCGTCGCCGCCTACCTCGGCTCGGTGACGATGCACGACGAGCTGATCGGCCGCCTCGTCGCCGCGCTCGACGCCGGCGGCGCCGCCGAGGACACGCTGCTCATCGTCACCGCCGACCACGGCGACCTCTGCGGCAGCCACCGCCAGTTCAACAAGGGCCCGCTGATGTACGAGGAGGTCTACCGCATCCCCCTGGTGGCGCGCTGGCCCGGCGTCATCGCGCCGCAGTCGGCGAGCGACGCCTACGCCAGCTCACTCGACCTCTTCGCCACCATGCTCGACGCCGCCGGCGTGGCATTGCCCGACGCGCCGCTCGACTCCCGCAGCCTGCTCCCGCTGTTGCGCGGTGAGACCCCGCAGGGCTGGCGCGACTCCTGGGTCTCCGAGTTCCACGGGGACGAGTTCGGTCTGTATTCGCAGCGCATGCTGGTGCATGGGCGCCACAAGCTCGTCTACAACCCGCACGACGTCGACGAGCTCTACGACCTGGTCGCCGATCCCCACGAGCTGCGCAACCTCAGCGCCGAGCCGTCCCTGGCCGCGCTGCGCGACGACCTCGAGTCGCGCCTCGCCCAGTGGATGGACGCCACCGGCGACCCGCTGGGCAAGTACGCCTACAACCTCCTCGGCTGAGCCGGCGTCAGGCGGTCGCCGCGGCGGCCTGCCGCGGCGCGCCGTCGCGCGCAGCCAGCGCCTCGCGGTACGCCGACATGTCGAGCTTCGGGTAGCGCGCCTGCACGCCGTCGACGGTGCGCTGCGTCCAGTACGGGTGTCCCGGCTTGGGGAAGCCGATCACGGTGAGCTGCTCGACGCCGGCCTGCTCGACGAACTGCCGCATCTCAGCGCTCAACCCCTCGTGCGGCCAGGCGCGCCAACCCATCCACTCCAGGCCCGCGCCGCGGAAGACGTTGTGGAAGGTGAGCCGGATGCCATGGGTGGCGAGCAGCCGCGAGCCGCGGTGGAAGGTCTGCATGTCGTAGAGCATGATCGTGCCGGCTTCGACCGCAACCGCCTGCTCCGCCTCGTACATCTCCGGCACGTCCTCGCGCGGCGGCGCCACCGGCACCAGCGGCCGCTCACGCGTCACCGTGCGCGACACCACCTTGGTCGGCCCCAGCTCGACGGTGACGTCCTCCAGGTAGAGGATCGAGGGCATCTGCCGGAAGCCGTCCTCGTCACTGGGGTAGAGGAGGCTGTTGTTCTGGTAGTCGACGTGGTGCGGCTGCTCCCAGTCGCCCCTCCCGGCGTACTTCGCCCAGAGCAGCGACTGGGTGAGGAAGACGTCCTCGGTGCCGACGATGCGGCGCGCCGCGTCGACGAGGTCGGGGCCGGTGCTGATGTTGTTGAGGGCGTCGTCCCTGAAGGGGAACTCCCAGTGGATGGGGAGGTTCTGGTAGCGGTGCGGCGCCGCGTAGTACTCCTCGGCGGTGGGGTAGTAGCGGTAGGCCACCTCGCGTGCCGCGGCCAGCTCGTCGGGGCTGAGGAAGCCCGGGATGAGCACGTAGCCGTGCTCCCGCCAGTGGGCGACCTGCTCGTCGGTGATGCGCACGCCGTGGTCTCCTTGCCTGCCCGCGGGGGGCCGTCTCGCCAATTGGTAAGAATTATGAACCATTAGCGGCGCTGGAGGAAGGTGCAGCCGGCGAGGGGCCTGCGGCAGGCTCGCACCCAGCGCGGGAAGGGAGCGCGCGGCGGCGTCCCCCGGCGGGCCCGTCCGTGCTCGCCGAGGTCGGCCGGCGCGAGACGACGCTGCGGTCATTGCGTTGACACCTAACGGAGGCGCCCCTACACTCCCGCGACGGGGGTGACACACACAATGCCGTCGCGGGTGGGCAGCATCAGGGGCAGGTGGCGCCTGCGCGGTCTCGGCGTTCTCGCCGGTGCGGTGCTCGCGATCCTGCTCGGCGTGCAGGGCGCGGTGACGGCGCTCGCCGACTGCGGCAACCTCCACGCGGCGGCGATCCAGGGCAGCTGGCAGATCCGCGTCACCTTCGACGGGTTCACCGGGTCGGCCGCGCCCGGGGTCGCGCGCCAGCCGGGGAACGTCGCCGTCGACGACGTCACCTTCCAGCCGGGCTGCGCGTCGAACGGCACCTGCGGCGTGCAGATGCAGGGCACGCAGGGATCGCTGAGCTTCTTCAGCAACACCAGCGGCCTGGAGGGCCCGGATCCCGACCACCCGCTGGTCGAGCAGGCCGACGGCACCTGGACCACCCAGTTCCGGCCGGGTGGCATCGGCGGCCGCAACCTGCCCCCCTGCTCGCCGCCGCCGCTGACGCGCACCCTCGTCCTCGCGGTGCAGCAGGCGGTCCCCTCGTCGTCGGCGAGCACGGGATGGAACGCCGTGGTGATGACCGGCACCGAGACGATCGTCTCCTACTGGACGTGCAACGGCAGCACCGGCGTGCCCTCGTCGGTCGAGAACTACACGCTGCTGGCGGTCCCCGCCGGCGCGCCGTTCCCCGCGTCGTCGCGGCTCGCCTGCGGCACGACGCTGAGCGCACCGGCCGCGCCCGCGGTGACCGTCACGGGGTCGGGCGCCGTGGCCCAGTCGTCGTTCAGCAGCGCGCTGGCGACGCCGTCACAGAGCTTCGGCTCGGCGGGCACCACCATCGTCAACCTGGTGGTGACCATCGGGCTGGTGCTGTTCATCACCTTCCCCGCCCAGCTCTTCAACCGCACGCTGGAGGAGAACTACGACGACATCCGCGACATCCTCAGCCGGCGCTTCGGCTGGGTGCGGCGGATGCGCCGCGAGGTGGCCGCGGAGTCCACCCGCGAGACGCGGCTCGGCGTCTTCGCGGCCGTGGTGCTGGGCGGCGCGCTGCTGGGGTCGCTCAACGACCCGGGCTTCGGCTTCAACGCCAGCTCGGTGCTCACCTATCTCGGCGTGGTCGCCTCGATGCTGACCGGGCTGACGGCGGGCACCATGGCGGCGAAGCTCTACCGCCGCGCGCGCGGCGAGGACGCCAGCGGCAGGCTGCACGCACTGCCCGCCGGGCTGCTCGTCGCCGGCGCCTGCGTGCTGCTCTCGCGCTCGACGCACTTCACCCCTGGCTACCTGTACGGCGTGATCTTCGGCGTCGCCTTCACCGCCAAGCTGAGCCGCTCGCGCGAGGGGGCCGGCATCGTCGTGGGCACGGCGACGACGCTGGCGCTGGCGGTGCTGGCCTGGATCCTCTGGGTGCCGGTGCACGACCGCAGCGGCGGAGTTTCTGCCAACGCCGGCCTCATCCTGGTGGCCGACTTCCTCGCCCCGCTGGTGGTCGGCGGTTTCGTGGGCAGCGTCATCGGGCTGTTCCCGCTGCGCTTCCTCTCCGGGGGCACGCTCTTCGGCTGGGATCGGCGCGTCTGGGCGGCGACCTTCGGCGTGGCGCTCTTCGGCCTGGTCCAGGTGCTGCTCCACCCCGGCGCCTCTCCGGCGCACAGCGGCAACGCGCCGATGGTCACCGCCATCGTGCTGTTCCTCTGCTTCGGCCTTCTCTCGCTGGGCTTCAACGCGTACTTCGAGCGGCGCAAGAAGCGGCGGCAGGCGGCCGCGGTCACAGCGGGTCACGCGTAGGCGCGGCACGGCGGCCTACACTGTGCGGCCCATGGCATCCACGGCCCCGAACCACGCCGCCGCCGCACGTCGGTTCGCCTTTCCCGCCGAGGAGCGCGACGCCGTGTACCGCGCCATCCACCAGCGGCGCGACGTGCGCCTGTTCCGCGACGACCCCGTCGACGACGCGCTGCTCGCCCGCCTGCTCGCCGCGGGGCACCACGCACCCTCGGTGGGCTTCATGCAGCCGTGGAGCTTCATGGTCATCCGCTCCGCCGAGACACGGGCGCGCGTCAAGGAGCTCTACCTGCGCGAGCGGCAGAGCGCCGCCTGCTTCTTCGACGAGCCGCGCCGCTCCCAGTACCTGGCCATGAAGCTGGAGGGGATCTGCGAAGCGCCGGTCAACCTCTGCGTCACCTGCGATCCCACGCGTGGTGGCACCCAGGTGCTCGGCCGCAACAGCCAGCCGGAGACCGACGTCTACAGCACCTGCCTGGCGGTGCAGAACATCTGGCTCGCCGCCCGTGCCGAGGGCCTCGGCGCCGGGTGGGTCAGCATCCTCAAGACGGGCGAGCTGCGCGAGATCCTCGGCATCCCGCCGCACATCGTCCCGGTGGCGTATCTGTGCATCGGCTGGCCGGTCGACCTTCCGCCGCGGCCGATGCTGCAGGAGGTCGGCTGGAGAGATCGCATGCCGTTGCGCGACGTCATCCGCGGGGAGCGCTTCGACGCGGCCCCGCCGCTCGGCGACGACGTGATCGGGGCGGCGGAGGGGGCTGCGGGCTAGCGCTGCTCGCATGGCGCCGTGGGCCCTGTGCCCACGCGAGGGCAAACCCGGTCGTGCCCTGAGCCTCTTGACATCGGCGCGGCAGGGCGTGAGACTTCACGGTGGCTCTGATGCGTGCGACGTTCCCGCCGCATCGGACGGCTAGGGGCCTCGCGGACGTGTGAGGTCGTGACCGGGTCGGGTGCCCACCGGACGGAGACGTCAGGCAGGCACCCGGCGCTGTTTAACGGGCCGCAAGGCCGTCCGTCGATCCTCTGACCGATCGGTACGGTGGCGGACACAAGCCGTTCGCCGGACCGGTTGCACGTCGCCCGGTGCTACGGTGATGTGGCCATCCGCATCGCCTTCACCTCGTCGAGCATCCCGCGTCGCTGCGGCATCGCCACGTTCACGGCGGACCTGATGGCCGCCATCAGGACCGCGGCGCCGGACACCCGGTGCAGCGTCGCGGCCATCGACGAGGCCAACGTGGTGCGGCCCTACGGACCTGAGGTGCGCTGGCGCATCCGGCAGGGCGAGCCCGAGAGCTACCGCACGGCGGCGCTCGCCATCAACGCGTCCAACGCCGACGTCGTCAACGTGCAGCACGAGTTCGGCCTCTACGGCACGTGGCGCGAGCCCGGCTACCGTGACGGTCGCTGGGTGGAGACCGGCTACGAGGACCACCTTCGCGAGTTCCTCGACACCATCCGCAAGCCGGTGATCACCACCCTGCACACCGTGCTTCCCGACCCGCCACGATCGGTGCGCGACGCGGTCCGCTCCATCGCCGAGCGCAGCGACGAGGTCGTCGTCATGGCGAGCACCGCCATCGACGTCCTCGCCGCCGACTACGGGGTCACCCATGCGCCGGTGGTCATCCCTCACGGCATGCCGGCGATCGAGCCGCACGGTCGCGTGCGACTCAAGGCCAAGCTCGGCGTCGAGGGACGCACCATCATCTCGACGTTCGGCCTGGTCGATCCTCGCAAGGGGTTGGAGTACATGGTCGAGGCGATGCCCGCGGTGGTGACGCGCCATCCGCGAGCGCTGTACCTGATCGCCGGGCAGACCCATCCCGAGCTGCTCAGGGCGCAGGGCGAGGCGTATCGCAACGGCCTGGTCGACGACGTGCGCCGGCTCGGCATGCAGAGCCACGTCGCCTTCATCGACCAGTACATGTCGCAGCGCGACATCGTCGAGCTCCTGCTGGCCAGCGACGTGTACGTGACGCCGTACCTCGACCCCAACCAGATCACCAGCGGGACTCTCTCGTACGCGCTGGGGGCCGGCAAGGCGGTGGTGTCGACGCCCTACCTGCACGCGGCCGAGGCGCTCGCGGACGGCCGCGGCCTGCTCGTCCCGTTCCGCGACGGCGATGCACTGGCGATCGCCGTGCTGTCGATCCTCGACGATCCCCGACGCAAGGAGACCCTGGAGCGCGGCGCCTACGCGTACGCGAAGGATTCGGCGTGGCCGCGCGCCGCGGCGCGATTCGTCGAGCTGGCGCACGCCGTCGACAGTGCGCGGCGGGTGCGACATGCCGAGCGGCGCGCCGCTTCCCGCCACGCGGAGGCCGGCCTGGGGCAGCGCGTTGCGGGCAACCCGATCATCACGCCCGCCGACGTCCCACCCTCGCGCCCCGGGCTCGAGGTCGTCTCGGTGTTCAACGCGGCCGCGGCGCGGGTGGACGGCGAGGTCATCCTGCTGCTGCGCGTCGGTGAGCGCCCGCGCACCGACGTCGATCCCCCCGAGGGCTCGATGACGTTCGACCTGAACGGTCCCGAGCCCCGCCTCTCGCCGCTGGCCCCAGGCATCCCTCGTGACCAGCTCGTCGGCGTCGCCTTCCTGGACACGACGCCGCAGCCGCCGCAGGTCGTCGACGTGTACCTGCCAAGGGACATGCCGGGGCTCGACCTCAGCGACTCACGGACCATCCGCTACCGCGGGTCGACGGGCGGCTTCACGGCCGCGGCCGACGACGTCACCGACCTCCTCACCCAGATGTCCCACCTGCGCGTGGCGCGCAGCGCCGACGGCGAGCACTTCCACGTCGACGACGCTCCCGCGCTCGCACCGGTGGACCGTCTCGAGGAGTACGGCTGCGAGGATCCGCGCGCCACCTGGCTCGACGGTGCGTGGGAGATCACCTACGTCTCGGTCAGCCGGCTCGGCATCACCACCAGCCGCGCCACCACCACCGACTTCCGCGCGTTCGAGCGCAGGGGGGTGATGTTCCTGCCCGACCACAAGGACGTGGTGCTCTTCCCCGAGCGCATCGGTGGGCGGTACGTGGCGCTCACGCGCCCGATGCCGCAATCGTTCGGGCGCGTGCTCGGCATCTGGATCGCCTTCTCCGACGACCTGCAGCAGTGGGGCGATCACCGGCCGCTGGCGCTGCCGCGCTGGGGAACGTGGGACGAGCTGCGCACCGGGGCGGGCACCGTTCCCTTCCGCGTCGCCGAGGGCTGGCTGGAGCTCTACCACGGCGTCGACCGCGATCAGCGCTACGCGATGGGTGCGCTGCTCCTCGACGCGGACGATCCCACGCGCGTGCTTGCCCGATCGCGCCGCCCCGTCCTGGTGCCCAGCGAGCCCTTCGAGCGGGTGGGCGTCTTCGGCAACGTCGTCTTCTCCTGCGGGCACGTGCCCCTCGACGACGACGGTGCGCGCATCCGCCTCTACTACGGCGCCGCGGACACCTGCCTGGGAGCCGCCGACTTCGCGGTCCGCGACATCGTGGACGACCTCGAGCCATGCTGAGGCAGCTCGCCCGCCTCACCCGCGCCGTGCCGGCGGCAGGGCCCGCCGCCGTCGCACTCGCGGTGTACGCCGATGCCGACGATGCGCTGGTCCCCGCGCGAGAATCGGGAGTCGAAGGCGTCGCCTGCGTCGACGACGCCGCCCGCGCGATCCTGCTGCTCTGCGCTGTGTGGGAGGACACCCGGCTGCCCTGGGTGCGCACGTGGTGCGAGGGGCTCCTCGACTTCCTGGCCTGGATGCAGAACCCGGACGGGCAGTGGGTGAACTTCGTCAGCGACTGGGACGGGACGCGCAACCGCGGAGGCAGCAGCTCCGTCGCCGGCGGCGCCTTCTGGCAGGCGCGTGCGCTCCAGGCCGCGGCGCGCGCGGCCATCGTCCTGGATGACGCGCGCGCCGATGCGATGCTGGACCGGGGCATCGTCTGGATGCGCGCGCCCGCGACGCCGGACGTGCGCGCCCTGCACGTCATGACCGCGGTGGACCTGTTGCGAGCGGGCCGGTTCCCGCGGTTGCGCGACCACCTCACCGGTTGGATCGACCAGATGCTGACCTGCACGCGTGACGGGATGCTGATGAACGCGCCGAACGAGACCGGCTCTCCCCACCTGTGGGGGCACGTCGAGGAGGCTGCGCTGGCCGACGGCGGCGCGCTGCTCGGCCGCGACGGCGTGGTCGACGTCGCCCGGCGCAGTGGAGAGCTGCTCTTCCGCGACGTCATCGGCGCCGGCTTCGACCTGCCTCACGTGCAACCGTACGACGTGGCCTCGGCGATCCTGGTCATGGACCGCCTCCATGCCGTCACCGGCGCGGCGGAGTACGCCGCGCTCGCCCAGACCGCCCGCCGGTGGTTCGACGGGCGCAACCCGGCTCGCCGTCCGGTCTACGACACGAGCAGGGGGCGTGTCGCCGACGGCATCGACCAGGGACGGCTCAGCCGCAACTCCGGGGCCGAGTCCAACATCGTCGGCGCGCACGCGCTCCTGGATCGCACCGTGGAGCAGGCGCGGCGGCTCGGCGCCAATGCGGCGCTTCCCTGGCGAGATGCCGCGATGCCGCGCCGGGCCGTCGACGCCGCGCGGCCGGAGGCCTGACGGCACCGGGATCCGACGCCCGCCACGCCGGACCCACTCGTCAGCGCCTGCCGCGATCGGCGCAACCTGCCCCGCCGCCGACTCGCCGCAGCCTCGACGGTCGACGATCGTATGCGGCGGGAAGCACGGCGGTCGGTCCGCCGCCGTACGAACAATGCAACGCCTTGCGGTGTGCGGTGGACGGCTACGTCGCGGAATCCCGGTCGGGTTGCGCGATCGCGTCGTCGAGCTCGCGCTTGATGACGCTGTAGCACTCGCACGCGACGCCTTCCAGGCCCGGCCGGTCGATGATCGACACGTGGCCGCGGTGGTAGCGGATCAGGCCGGCGGCCTGGAGGATGCCGGCAGAGAGCGTCACCGTCGCCCGGCGGGAGCCCAGCATCTGGCCGAGGAACTCGTGGGTGATGGCGAACTCGTCGACGCCGACGCGGTCGTGGCTCATCAGGAGCCAGCGGCTGAGACGTTCCTCGTTGGAGTGGAGCCGGTTGCACGCCGCCGCCTGGGCGATCTGGCCGAACAGCGCGCTGGTGTACCGCTGCACCACCTCGTAGAGCGCGCCGCGCCGCTCCATCTCGCCGAGGAACGGCGACGCCTCCATGCGCAGCGCCCGTCCCGGCACCTGCGAGATGGCGCGCACCGCCAGCGACCCGCCGGGGACCAGCGGGACGCCGACCACGCCCTCGTTGCCCACCGTGGCCACCTCGACGATGGCGCCGTCCTCGAGCGGCGTCACCAGCGAGACGACCCCGTCGAGCGGGAAGTGCACGGCGTCGATGCGCTCGCCCGGCTCGAAGAGGACGGTCTTGATCTCCAGCGAGACCGGAGTCAGCAGGGATGCCAGGCGTTGCGCCTCGGCCGCGGGGACCGCTGCGAGAACGTGGTTCCGGTTCTGATGGTTGTCTGGGTTGGCTGGTCCCATGCGCGAGCCTCTATTGGATTCTGGCCGGTGATGCGGTGCGCCGTGCCGGCGGCTGCGGAGCGAGAGGGATTCGAACCCCCGAGGGCTTGTCGGCCCTTGTGGTTTTCAAGACCACTCCGATCAACCACTCCGGCATCGCTCCGCCGCGCAGTGTACCTCCGCCGCGACGGGCCGGCGGGGCGCTCAGTTCGGCGCCGGCGCGCCGACATCGCCGTCCTGCGGCCGGAAGTGGACCAGCGCGAGCGCCGCCGGCACGGCGATCGATCCCAGCCCGCGCGAGACGGCGACGTCGCGCATCTCCCAGCGCGGCGCGAACTTGTCCTTGAACCGCGCCAGGGAGCGGTAGTCGTACCCGAACGTGCCGTGGCGGAACAGCCAGTGCCGCAGCGAGCGCGCCAGCCGTCCGTCGGGCGCGTCGCCGTCATGCGTCGAGTCGCGGAAGGGCGCGACTCCGAGCGACGCCACGCGCAGGCCGCGGGCGCGCGCCGCGTCGAGCGCCGCCGCGATGCACAGGTCCATCGCCCCCGCGGGTGCGACGGGTGAGCGCCGGAACATGTCGAGCGCGATGCCGTGCCCACCGAGGCGCAGCCACGTGGTGAACGCCTGCGCGCGCCCGTCCGCACCGCGGACGACGCTGACCGTCGCGTCCGCGTCGAGGATCTCCCCGAAGCGCCCCACCGAGAATCCCAGCTCGCGCCAGGGCCGCCGCGCCAGCCAGGCGTCCGACACCCCGCGCAGCTCCTCCCACGTCGCGCCGTCGACGTCGTCCGCCCGCAGCACCGACGCCGACATCCCGGCGCGGCGGGCCCGCGACAGCTCGTGCCGCAGATTGGCGCGCCGCGGCGACGACGGGCAGAACGACTCCAGGTCGACCACCGCCTCCTCGCCGAATGCGTACACCCGCAATCCTGCGGCACGGTACGCCGGTCGCAGCGACGGATGCGTCTGCATGAAGCACACCGGCAGGCGCGCCGTGCGGCAGATGGCGACGAACTCGTCGACGGCGCGCCGCTGCAGCTCGGGCGCCACCAGCGGATCGCCCGCCGCGACGACCACCCCCGCGGCGACCCGGAACCCGACGACGGCACCGCAGTGCAGCCGCAGCTGCTGCTTGTCCCGCGAGCCTGCCAGGCAGCTCAGCTGCGATGCGGCGTGGCGCCGGCGGGCCGCCTCGACCTCGGCTGCGTCCGCCCGCAGCAGCTCCAGGGCTGCCGTCCTTCCCATGGCGCCGAAGCCTACCCTCCCGGGACCGCCGAGGGCGGTCGCGGGACGGTGCCCTGGGTATACTCGACACCCTCCGCGGGGAGGTGGCTGAGTGGCCGAAAGCGCCCGCCTGCTAAGCGGGTGAGGGGTATTAAACGCTCCTCCGAGGGTTCGAATCCCTCCCTTCCCGCCAGGGCTGCTTCGTGCTCCGTCTTGGGGTTGGTTCCGTTTGGTGCGAACCCCGGACACAACGAAGCCCCGCGGGCTCGGCGTCGGGGCGGCGCACGCTCCCGTCGGAGTTGCCTTTACCTGCTTTGACAATCGTGAACGCGGGCAAGGTCGCGTCGCGGTGCGCAGCGGTGGAGCATCGCCAGCGCAGGCCCCGAAGGCCGTGCAGCCGGGAGTCCCGCCATGTCCCACAGGCGAGGCAGCGCCATGCGATGGAGCGTCGGGGTCGTCGTGGTGACGGCTGCGATGGTCGCGTTTCCCGTCGCCCTGGTCGCCGCCCAGCCCGGGCTGGCCACGCCGCCCGCCCCGCCGCCTGCCGCGCCCCGCCTGCCCCCGCTGCCCGCCTCGCAGCCGGGTGCGGCGGCGACGCTCGACGCGGTGGTCGCCCACGGACCGTTCCTCGCCACGGGCTTCCCCGACCTCCCCTCCGAGGACGCCGCCACGGAGGTCGCGGCCCTCGACCCCCGCGACGGGGCCGCCGCCCAGCGCGCCTTCCTCGACGCCTGGGACGCCATGCCCGCCGCCGACCCGCAGCTCTCCGAGCAGTTCGCCGCCGCATTGATGGCCGGCCCGCTGGCCATGAACCAGGACCCGCCCAGCCCCGCCGACCAGGCCTTCGAGGGCTTCACCGGCGACCCCGACAACGCCGCCCGGCTGGCCAACGCGGCGGTGGCCCTGTTCACCCTCGGCGTGGCGCAGATGGACGGCGCTGCGGTGACCGACCAGTCGGTCGGCAAGGGCGACGACGTCGAGGACAACGCCGCCCAGCTCCTCCAGCTCGGCTACCGGGCGTTCTCGGCCGACGCCCCGCAGGCCGTGGAGACGCTGAGCCTCGACCTCGGCTTCCTCACCCCGCTGGTCGGCGAGTTCAACTCCTCCGCGGTCGACGCGCTGGAGGCGTGGCTGCGCACGCATCCCGCCGACGCGACGGCGCGCTACCTGCTGGGCACCCTGCTGGGCGCGGGGTTCACCAGGGCCGCCGTGGTCGGCCAGGTGTCGCCGACCCCGCCGCCTCCGCTGGCCGCGGCGATGCAGGTGCTCGCACCCCTGGAGCACGACGCGCGCACCGCCGCGCTGGGCTACTCCGCCGTCGGCGACGCCGAGATGCGCGAGGCGCAGCGGGCCGTGGCGGAGAGGCCCTACGCCGCGCGGCAGGACGCCCGCGACGCGCTCGACGCCTACGACGCCGCCATCCGGCTCAACCGCGACCCCGGCCTGCTGGCCGGCCGCGCCGTCGCCCTCGACTTCCTCGGCGACGAGGCCGGCGCCGTCGCCGCCCAGCAGCGCGCCGTTGCCGCGGCGCCGCGGTCGGCGGCCGGGCTGGTCGAGTTGGCGGCGCTGCAGCAGAAGCTGTGCGACTCGCGGTCGCCGTGCGACGAGTCGGCGGTCGAGGGCACCGCGCGGTCGGCGATGGGCCTGCTGGAGTCGGCATGGCAGCCGCGCGTCGACACGTCGCGCTTCCCGCGGTGGACGGAGCCCTGCCTCTCGGAGTGGAGCGGCGAGGTCGTCGCCGCCACCGACCCCGGCGACGATCGCGGCTACGCCGGCTACTCCTTCGGCAGCCTCGACGACGCCGTCCCGGTGATGCGCACCCCGGAGGGCTGCGGTGCCGGCGGAGCCGTCTTCCTCAGCTACACGCTGGTCCCCACCAGCGACGACACCGGCGTCGACGCCCGCCACGCCGACGGCGCCATGCTCGACACCGCCGCGTCGATCGCCATGCAGGCCGCGGCGCTCCGCGGCACCGCCGGCGACGCCGACACCGCGTACCGAGCCTGGCGCGCCGACGTCGCCGACGCCCGCCTCGGCGCCACCGCGGGCACGGCGGTGTGGACGGGACGCCGCCATCTCATGGCGTCGTACGACGAGGCGGCGCACCTCGTCGTCGCACCCGCGCCGGCGACGCCCGACGCCGGCCCCCAGCAGTGGCCGGAGTCGCTCTTCGTCGCCGACTCGATCCTGCGCCACGCCGGCCGCTTCAGCCAGGCGGCGCGGGTCTGCCAGGCGTCGGTGTCCGCCCTGGCGGGCACCACCTACCCGCTCCGGTGCGAGGGGGAGGACGACTTCCTCGCCGGCGACGCCGCCGCGGCGCAGCGGCTCCTGCAGCCGCTCGACGGCAGGCTGCGGACCCCCGCCGACAGGGACTGGCTGAGCGACGACCTGCTCGCCGCCGACATCCGCCTGCACCGGGATGCCGCCGCGCGCAGCATCGTCGCCGCCGCCACCGACGACGACGTCAGCAGGGAGAAGCTCGGCGAGGTGGCCATGGACGCCGGCGACCTGCGCACCGCCGAGGCGGAGTTCGCCAGGGTGGTGCAGTCACAGCCGCAGGGACGCCCGCCCTCGCTGGTCGCCGAGGCCGCCTTCTCGGACCACGGCATCGTCCTGCTGCGCGAGATCCAGCCCGCCGCCGACGCCACCCCCGACTGCACGACGCACCGCGCGGACTGCGAGACGGCGCGCGCCGACTTCCTCGCCGCGTCGGCGATGGACCCGCGGAACCCGGTCTTCCTGCTCAACCTCGCCTGGGCCGACCGCCTCCTCGACTTTCCGCCGGCAGTGACCGAAACCGTGCTGCGGCGCGCCGTCGCGGAGGACCCCACCCTGTTCCCCGCCTACAACGACCTCGGCGTCCTCGAAGCCGGGCAGGGCGACACCGACGCCGCCCGCCAGGACCTGGAGCGGGCGCTCGCCGTCGCGCCCCAGTACGACCTGGCCACGTGGAACCTCGGCGTCCTCGACATGCGCACGGTCGGCGGCATCCCCGCCGGGCAGGCGCTGCTGGCGGCGGCGACGTCGCGCAACCCCGTGCTGCGCGGCGAGTCGACGGTCGAGCTGCGCACCGACGAGCGCGTCTACGACGTGGCCCTGGGCCGGGGCGCGCTCCAGCCGTTCGACCGCACCTACGGGGTGGCCGCGGCGGCGCTCGGCGGCGTCAGCCTGGGCGCCCTGGCGGTGGGCACCCTCGTCGACCTGGGCAAGGAGCGCGGCCTGGAGACCGTCCTCGACCAGCTCGGCGAGCGGGCGCGGCGCTTCACCGCCGCCGTGGAGCGGCGCCTGGGCCGGGCGCTGCGCGGCATGCGGGCGCGGCCGTGGATGGTCACCGCACCGATCCTGGTGGCGCTGACCGCGACGGTGACGGTGTGGACGGGGCAGGGGAGCGGCCTCCCGTCGGTGCTGATCGCCGCCTATGCGGCGCTGCTCGGCCTGCTGGTGCACGAGACCGGGCACCTCGTCGCCGCCGCGGCGCTGCGCCGGCGGGTGCGCCCGGTGCAGTCGCCGCTGCTCCTCGGCGTCGCCGTCCTCATGCTGCCGCTGCGCCTGCTCGGCGGCCCCTGCGTCGGCCACGAGGTGGTCGCCCGCGAGGGCGAGGCGGCGGGCGCGGCGCCGCGCCGCGACCTGGTCGTCTACTGGGCCGGTCCCGCCGCCAACCTGCTCGTCGCCCTCGCCGCCGGGCTCGCCGCCGTGGCGCGGCCGCTGCCCATGCTGCGCGTCATCCTGCTGGTGCAGCTCGGCATGGTGGCGTTCAGCTTCCTGCCCGTCGAGCCCATGGAGGGTTCGCGGCTGGGCCGGGTGCACAGGCGGCCGCTCGCCGTGTTCCTGCTCGCCCTCGTGGTGGTCGCCATCCTCTTCTCGGAAGGCGTGCTGTGACGCCCCATCGCGCCCGGCGGATTTGACGCGCACGCGTCATTGCCCCAGACTCCGGCGGCATAGGAAGGCGGACGTCCGGGAGGCGGCACGCAGTTCGCGGCGTGGGCGCACGTCCGCCGGCACAAGGAAGGGAGAGAGCCGTGGAAACCTCGATCCGAGCGCGCGCCGGCGCGCGCCCATCACGCCGGGCACTGGGAGTGCTCGGCGCCGCCGCCATCGCCGCGGCGGCCATCGCCGCGGGGCCGCAGGTCGCCGTCCGCGCCCAGGCCGGCTGCCCGAACGGCACGTCGCAGAACGGCGGCACGATCTCGCCGAGCGGCGGCGTGCCGTTCATCCTCTGCAGCGGGATGATCGCCAGCTTCGACGGCACGCCGCTCGACGTCGACGTCTCCATCCCGGCGTCGGCGAGCGGCGCGCTGCCACTGATGGTGATGATGCACGGCTGGGGCAACAGCAAGACCGAGTTCGAGTCGACCACCCTCGCCGGCGACGGTGCGCATTCGTACGACTGGAACAACGCCTGGTTCACCGCCCAGGGGTATGCGGTTCTCACCTACACCGCACGAGGCTTCCATCAATCCTGCGGCAGGGAGAACTTCGTCCCTGTGGTGAACGCCGCCTGCGCCGGCAAGGCGAGCTGGACGCACCTCGCCGACCGCCGCTGGGAGGTGCACGACACGCAGTACCTCGCCGGCCTGCTCGTCGACGACGGTGTCGCCGACGCCAGCCACATCGCGGTCACCGGCGACTCCTACGGCGGTGGGCAGAGCTGGCTGCTCGCCCTGTCGCAGGACGAGGTGATGGCCACCGACGGCTCGACCTCGAGCTGGACGTCGCCCAACGGCACCGCGCTGCACGTCTTCGCCGCCGTGCCGCAGTACACCTGGAGCGACCTGCTGGAGGCGCTGACCGACAACGGCGGCGCGTCCGACGGCGCCAACGGCGCGCCCGCCCAGGCCGACCACACGTCGCCGATCGGCGTCGAGAAGGCGAGCTACGTCGACGGCCTCTTCGCGCTCGGCGAGCAGACCGCGCAGTTCGCGCCGCCACAGGTCGATCCCACCGCCGACCTGGTGTCGTGGTTCGCCGGCCTCAGCGCGGGCGAGCCGTACGAGGTCAACCCGCAGGTGGCCAACGCGATCACCCAGGTGACCCAGTTCCGCTCGCCCTACTACATGGCCGTGCCGCCGGCGGGCCACGAGGTCCCCGTGCTGGCGCTGCAGGGCGTCACCGATCCGCTCTTCCCCGCCATCCAGGCGGAGCAGGAGATCCAGAAGCTGACCGCAGCAGACGCCGCCTACCCGGTGTGGTCGATCTACGGCGACATCGGCCACTCCTACGCCGCCAACCCGGGCGCGGTCTGGCAGACGCTCAACGGTGACGCCAACACCTGGCTCAGCACCATCCTCGCCGGTGGCACGCCCACGCTGGCGCGTGCCACCGTGGCGACCGTCGTCTGCAACTCGTCGCAGAGCACGACGTACCTCACCGGCGGCAGCCTCAGCGCCATCGCCACCTCGACGGTGACCCTCAGTGCGAGCGCCACCGCGACGACGAGCAGCGCCACCCCGCCGGGCCAGGAGGCCGAGCGTGCCGACCCCATCGTCAACGGCGGCGCACCGGGAACCACGCCTGGTTGCGTCACCATGCAATCGCAGACCGACCAGGGCGTGGCCGCATGGACGTTCAGCCCGAGCACGCCGATCACCGTGGTGGGCAGCCCGGTGGTCGACGTCAGCGCCACCCTGCTCGGCACCAACGCCGTGGTGGCGACCCGGCTGTGGGACCTCGACCCGCAGTCCGGCCGGCAGACGCTGATCACCCGCAACGTGTACCGCCTGGCCGGCACGCCGGGCTCGACCGTCCCGCTCAGCTACGAGCTCTGGCCCACCGGCTGGCAGCTCGTCTCCGGGCACCAGCTCAAGCTCGAGATCACCCAGGACGACGCGCCCACCTGGCGCGCCGACAACCTGCCCTCGGCGCTGCTGCTCAGCGGCGTCAGCCTCACGCTGCCCACGGCGTAGGGGACCCCTGGAGCCGGTCGCCGCCCGGGCGCGGCGACCGGCCCATCGCCCGGCGGGCTAGGATCACGCCATGGCCGACCCCCGACTCGCGCTCCGCGGCCGCCGGGTGCTCATCACCGGCGCCGCCGGCGGGATCGGCGGTGCCACAGCAGCGGCGATGCGCCACCTCGGCGCCACCGTGGTGGGCGTCGACCTGCAGGCGTCGCCGCCCGAGATCCTAGCCGCCGACGTGCGCGACGCCGAGGCCGTGCAGCACGCCGTCGACGAGGCGGCTGAGCGCATGGGCGGAATCGACGTGCTGGTCAACGCCGCCGGGATCGGCATCGCCAACGACGCGGGCGCCTTTCCCGACGCCGCCGCCCGGCGGGTGCTCGACGTCAACCTGCTGGGCACCTGGACGGCCACCGCCGCGGCGCTGCCCCATCTGCTCCGCGCCCACGGGCACGTCGTCAACATCGCCAGCGGGCTGGCCTACGTCACCGTTCCCTTCGCCGTCGCGTACACGGCGAGCAAGCGCGCCGTCACCGCCTACTCCGACACGCTGCGCATGGAGTACCGCGGGCGCATCTCGGTGAGCACCGTGTACCCGGGCTACGTGCGCACCCCCATCCACGACGCGCCGGCGGCGCAGGGCGTGTCGCTGGAGGGAGCGGTTCCTGCCGAACCTGTCGAATACACGGTGGGCGCCATCATCCGCTCCTGCGTGACCCGCAAGCGCGACCTGGCCACCGGCCGCGGCACGGCGGTGGGCATCTTCCTGGGGCGGCACGCGCCCTCCCTGCTCGACGCGCTGGTGGCGCGGCGCTTCGAACGGCGCTTCGCCGGCCGGGAGCGGCCCGCCTTCCTGCGCAGCTTCGACAGCGAGACGCCGGACGCGCTGAGCGCTCCGCGCAGCGCGCCGCCGGCCGGCAGCCAGCGCTAGGCGGTTCCCACCAGCCCGTCGAGCTGCGCCGCGTGCTGCTCGAGGTGGCCGACCATGAACTCGTCGACGATGCGCGGCAGCGGCATGACGCCGAGGGTGGAATGGAGGCCGCGGGCGGCCCAACCGGCGTCGGGGACGTCGCGGAGGAACGCCCGCGTCGCGCCGATGCCGTCGCGTGTGCGCTGCCACAGGGACCGCACCGCCTGGTTGCGGTCGCGCTCGATGGCGGAGATGCGGCCTGCGTCCGCCTTGGTGCGTCCGAAGGGCACGGGCTCGCCGTGGTACGCGGCGATCACCTCGCGCGCCTGGGCCAGCCAGTAGGGCAGGAACTCGGCGAGGTGGGCCCACACCTGCCCCCACTCCCAGGTCTCGCCGGTGGGCGGGTCGGGGTCGGTGCGGCGGCCGCCCGCGCTGCCGGCGTCGCGCTGCGCGTGCTCCGCGAGGCGCCGCTCCACGGCGTCGAGACGCTGCAGGAAGTCCGGCGCCGGCGGCGCGTCGCTCATCGCGCCACGACGCGGTTGCGCAGCACTCCGAGCCGGTCCACCTCCAGCTCGACGACGTCGCCCGGCCGCAGCCAGGGATACCTCTCACCGCCGTGCACCAGCGAGAGCTCGAGGATGCATCCCGTGCCGCACGTCCCCGAGCCGATGACGTCGCCCGGCTCGACGCGCGTGCCGCGTGACGCCCACGCCAGCATCTCCCCGAATCCGTAGTGGATCGTCGCCAGCGACGAGCGTGACCACTCCTCGCCGTTGACACGCGCGACCATCTGCAGGTCGAACGCCCTGTTGCTGCGGAGGGGCTCCAGCTCGTCCGGCGTCACCAGCATCGGGCCCAGCGAGGTGGCGAAGTCCTTGCCCTTGACGGGGCCCATCGACAGCTTCATCTCGCGCCGCTGGATGTCGCGGGCACTCCAGTCGTTCATCACCATGTAGCCGGCGATGTGCTGCTCCGCGGTGGAGGCGTCGAGGTCGGCTCCGGCCCTGCCGACGACGGCGGCGACCTCCAGCTCGTAGTCCATCTCGGCCGTGCCGGGCGGCATGGCCACGTCGACGTCGGGCCCGACGGTGGCGTAGGGATTGCTGAAGTAGAAGACCGGGAACTCGTACCACTCGGGGATCATCTCCAGCCCGCGGCGCTGACGCGCGGTGCGGACGTGCTCCTCGAAGGCGTAGAAGTCGCGGATGGTCGGCGGCCTGGGCAGCGGGGCGCGCAGCTGCACGTCGCTCAGCGCGACCACCTCCGCCGGCTCGCGCAGTGCCATCGCACCCATGCTGTGCAGGCGGTCGCCGTCGTCGCCGAGGAGGTCGACGAGCGCGGTGCCCTGCGGCATGGCGTGCACGTCGTCGCCGTGCAGCACGCCGCAGCGGTCGTGCTGCGTCTCGGGATGGCGGTAGGTGACGAACCTCACGCCGTCAGCTCGACGGCGCTGAGCTCGGCGATCCGCGCCATCGCCGTCTCCACCGCCTCGCGGCGCGCCGTGAAGCAGAGGCGGAAGCGATCCGGCATCCCGAACGCGATGCCGGGCGCGACGATGACGAGCTTCTCGGTGAGCGCCTGGGCGAAGGAGAGCGCGTCCTCCCAGGGGCTGCGCATCCAGAGGTAGAGGCCGCCCTGCGGCGCCGCGACGTCGAGGCCCGCGTCCTGCGCGCATCGCACCGCATGGTCGCGGCGCTCGCGGAACGGCTGCAGGTCGACGTCCCAGGAGTCGAGGTGGAGCAGCATGCGCTGCATCGTGGCGGGCGCGTTGACGAAGCCGAGCGCGCGCTGGCACAGCTCCAGGCCCCGCTGCACCTCGACGTCCGCCAGCTCGGGATGCACCGCGAGATAGCCGATGCGCTCGCCGGCGAGCCCGAGGTCCTTGGAGAAGGAGCGGGCCAGCACCGTGGCGCCGTAGAACTCCATGGCGTTGAGACTCTGGTGCGGCGGGTACACCAACCGCCGGTAGACCGCGTCGACGATGAGGACGACGCGCCGCCCGCTGCGCCGGCGATGCTCCTCCAGGAGCGACGCCAGGGCACGCAGCTCGCCGGCGGTGACGACGTGGCCGCTCGGGTTGTTGGGCGTGTTGAGGATGAGCGCGGCCGTGCGCGGGCTCAGCGCGGACTCGATGCCGCCGAGGTCGAGCGACATGTCCTCGCGCGAGGGCACCGGCACGAAGCGCGCACCGGCGGCCGCGCAGTAGGCGCGGTACTCGCCGAAATAGGGCACGACGCCGATCACCTCGTCGCCGGTGTCGACGAAGGCGCGCAGCGCCAGCGACATCGCGGCCCCGGCGCCGCCGGTCATGGCGACGCACTCGCGAGTCACGCCGGGGAGCTCGACGTCGAGCGCCGCCCGCTCACGCACCTCGGGGTAGCCGAGGTTGGGCATGTAGCCGAAGCGCTCCCGGCCGCGCTCGGCGGCGGCGCGCTGCAGTGCCTCGCGCACCTGCGGCGAGGGCTCGCCGAGGGGCTGTCCGAGGGCCAGGTCGCTCACGGCCTCGTCGCCGTGCAGCGCACGCAGGCGCTGTCCCTCGGCGAACATGCGCCGCACCCAGGAGCCGGCCTCGACCTGGGCCGCCGCCCAGCGCGACAGCGTCGACTCGTCGCCGACGGGCCGGCCCGCGACGTCGCGTGGCGCGTCGCTCACCGCTCTCTCCAGGAGTACGGGTAGGTCGTGTCCAGAACGCTGCGCGCCGCCGAGGTGCGGTGCAGCGGGCGGAACGTGTCGACCATGACGGCGACCTCGTCCGTCTCTCGCGGCCGGTCGAACGACGCCTCCAGCGCGCCGGGCTGCGGTCCGTGCGGCACGCCGCCGACGTGGTGGGTGATCGAGCCCTCGCTGATCCCCCGGCGCGCGGCGTACGTGCCGCCGGCGTAGTAGAGCACCTCGTCGGAGTCGAGGTTGCTGTGGTGGTAGGGGAGGATCACCGCCTCGGGATCCCAGTCGACCTTGCGCGGCACGAAGGAGCAGATCACCACGTTGCGTGCCTGGAAGGTCTGGTGCATCGGCGGCGGGACGTGGAAGCGCCCGGCGCGCGGCTCGAAGTCGTGGATGGAGAAGGCGACGGGGTACACCGTGCCGTCCCAGCCCACGACGTCGAAGGGATGGTGGTCGAGGCAGTAGCGGGTGATCCGTCCACCGCGCTTCAGCCACACCTCGGCCGGGCCCTCTCCCTGCTCCAGCTCCTCGGGAGCGCGGAAGTCGCGCTCGCTGTAGGGCGCCATCTCGGTCAGCTGCCCGTTGCGCGCCCGGTAGCGGTCCGGCGAGTCGACCAGCCCGCTGCACTCGATCACCAGGATGCGCGAGGTGCGCACGTCGTCCAGGGAGAGGCGGTAGACGGTGCCGCGCGGCACCACCACGTAGTCGCCCTCGTGCACCGGCAGGCGGCCGAACTGCGAGAGCAGCACGCCGCTGCCCTTGTGCAGGTAGAGCACCTCGTCGGCGCTGCCGTTGACGTAGAGCGTCTCCTGCTGGTGCGCCGGGACGGCCAGCCCGATGCGCACGTCGTCGTTGACCAGCAGGAACTGGCGCCCGCTGATGACGTCGCCGTCCGCTCCCAGCCGCCAGGCCTCGAGGTGCGCGTGGTCGTGGACGGGCTGCTCCTGCAGCGACTCCATGTCGGTCGGCCCTGGCGCGACCTCGCTGGCGCCCTCGGGCATGAAGCGGTGGTAGATCAGCGACGACGGGCCGCTGAAGCCCTCGCGGCCGAAGAGCTCCTCGAAGATCGGCCGGCCGTCGCGCTCCATGCGCGTGTGCCGCTTGCGCGGCACGTCGCCGACGCTGCGGTACGGACGCATCAGAGGTTGCCCCGCGCAGCCTGCTCGCGCTCGATGGCCTCGAAGAGCGCCTTGAAGTTGCCCTTGCCGAAGCCGCGCGCGCCCTTCCGTTGGATCACCTCGTAGAACAGGGTGGGCCGGTCGGCGACGGGCCTGGTGAAGATCTGCAGGAGGTAGCCCTGCTCCTCGAAGTCGACCAGGATGTGGTTGCGGCGCAGCGCCTCGACGTCCTCGCTGACGCCGTGCTCCTGGGTGCGCGCGGCGATGTCCTCGTAGTACGTGTCGGGGGTGGAGAGGAACTCGACGCCGCGATCGCGCATCGCTGCCACGGTGCTGACGATGTCGTCGGTGTGGAGGGCGATGTGCTGCACGCCCGGGCCGTGGTGGAAGTCGAGGTACTCCTGGATCTGCGACGCCTTCAGCCCCTGCGCGGGCTCGTTGATGGGGAAGGTGATCATCGTCTGCGGGTCGCGCACCACCTTGCTGCGCAGGGCGCTGTACCGGGTGGCGATGTCGTGCTCGTCGAACTCCTGGAAGACGTCGAAGTCGAAGACCGAGTGGTACCACTCCACCCAGGTGTCCATGCGGCCGAGCTCGACGTTGCCGACGCTGTGGTCGATGTGGCGGAGCCCCACGCCCCCACCGGAGACGCGCTGGGCGCGGTAGCCGGGAAGGTGCGGCCCGTCGTACTCGTCGCGCTCGACGAAGCGGTGCACGGTGTCGCCGAAGGTGCGGATGGCGGCGATGCGCACGGCGCCGCGCTCGTCGCTGACGACGTGCGGCTCCTCGACGCCGGTCGCGCCGCGCCGCACCGCGGCCTGGTAGGCCTCGCCCGCGTCGTGCACACGCAGGGCGATCGACTTCACGCCGTCGCCGTGCAGCCGCACGTGCTCGGCGACCTCGCCGTCCGGCGTCAGCGGCGCGGTGAGCACCAGGCGCACCCTGCCCTGCTCCAGGACGTAGGAGGCGCGGTCGCGCACGCCCGTCTCGGGACCGGAATAGGCGACCACGTCGAACCCGAAGGCGCTGCGGTAGAACTGCGCCGCCTGGCGCGCATTGCCGACGTAGAGCTCGACGTGGTCGGTGCCCAGCAGCACCGGGACGTCGGTGCGTGCCGGCCGCTGCAGGACGTCAGCCACGCGCCGCCGCCTTCTCGCGCGTCCCCAGTGCGCGGCGGGTGGCGTCCAGCCCGTCCCAGAACGCCTTGACGCCGTCGAGCATCTCGGCCGCGCCCTCGAGGAACTTCTCCTCGTCGAAGCCGGGACGGCGGTAGGCGTCGAGCAGCTCGGTCATGGTGTGCGCCGCGTGCTGCGACTCGACGCGGTCGTGCCAGGTGAAGAAGGCGAGCCGAAGGTCGGGGCACTCGCGGTCGCGATACGCGTCGAGGCCCCGGATGAGCTGCTTCCAGAAGCCGGCGGCGGCCCAGTGCTCGACGGCGAAGGAGGCGCCCTCGGCGATGTCGGGATCCTCGCTGCCGTAGAGGCGGGACAGCTCGTCGCAGAAGAACACCGTGCTCGGCGTGCCATGCTTGCGCTTGCCCAGCTCGTCGAAGCTCAGGCCCAGCGGCCTGGCGAACTGCAGCAGCCACTCGAAGTGGGCCGCGGTGAACTTGTAGGTGCCGCCGTCGACGGTGCCCTCGGTGCTGACCAGCTCGGGATCGCCCATGCGGTCGATGGCGTCGGCGTCGACGGGCCGCTCCTGCACCGGCGAGGTGCGCCCGCTGCGGAACACCACGCCCAGCTCGTTGGCGAGGATCTCCTTCGACTCGCGCGCCTGCTCCAGCGTCGGCGCGTTGATCGTCTTGAGCAGCTGGGCGACGATGAAGAGGTTGCTGAAGACGGAGAACTGCTGGCACAGGTCGCGCACCTGCTCGCGCGTGGCCTCACCCTTCTCGAACCAGTCGCAGTAGGCGTTGCGGGTCACCACGGGGTGCTCGAAGACGGCCTTCTTCACCCGCGCGTAGAACCGCTGCCACTCCGGGGTCTGGGGCAGGGCGGGCTGCGCATGCGTCACGGCTGTGGCCATGGGCTTGTGGCCTCCGGGAGGTTGTGGCAAGGCTCGGATCGGCGAGATGATCCGAGGCCAATTGTCCGCTCTGTGAACATCTCTGTCCAGCAGAAGTAGCAATTCGTGGACTGATTGTGCTTGAATTGCCGCCGGCGGCCGACGGAGTGTCCGCCACGCGGCGGGGCTCGAGGCTCCGGCTGGACGGACTGCTGCGCGTGGCAGGCGTACGGAGGCAGGCGATCGCGATGAGCCGTCAGGACCCCACCGACGAGGAGGAGCTCGAGGTCGAGGCGGATGCGGCCGAGGACACCGTCCCCGCGCGGCGCCGGCGCCCGGCCGGACCCGACGCCGAGGTGGCGGGCCGCGGGCCCGTGCCGGTCGACCGCATCGACCGCCGCATCCTCGAGCTGCTTCGCGACGACGGCCGCATGCCGGTGGCGGCGCTGGCCGAACGCGCCGGGATCTCGCGCGCCAACGCCTACACGCGCCTCGAGCGCCTGCGCGGCGAGGCGGTGATCCGCGGGTTCACGGCGCAGGTCGACTCGGGCCGCCTCGGCCTCGGCATCGCGGCGCTGGTGCTCATCTCCGGCCGGCAGCCCGCCTGGCGGGCGCTGCGCGAGCAGCTCCTCCACATGCCGGAGATCGAGTACTGCGCCTTCACCACCGGCGAGTACGACGCGCTGGTGCTGGTGCGCGTGCCCGACGTCGAGACCCTGCGCGACGTCATCCTGGAGCGCCTGCAGTCGTCGCCCGCCGTGCGCGCGACGCAGACCATCTTCGTCCTCGACGAGGTGGTGCGCCGGCCGTTCGTGCTGCCGTAGCACTCGCTACGCTTGCCCGCATGGCCCGACCCGTCAGCGCCGCGCCGGCGGTGGAGGTGCCCACCGCGCCGCGGCTGATCGGCGCGCGACGGCTCAGCGCCGTGGTGTTCGTCTCCGGCGCCGGGTCGCTGGCCATCGAGATCTGCGCCTCGCGGCTGCTGGCACCCTACTTCGGCAGCTCGACGGTGGTCTGGGCCAACGTCATCGGGCTCATCCTCATCTACCTCTCGGTGGGCTACTGGGTGGGCGGCCGCATCGCCGACCGCCACGCCTCGCCGCGACTGCTCGGGCGGCTGCTGCTCGTCGCCGCTGCGGTGATCGCGGTGCTGCCCTTCGTCGCCAGGCCGGTGCTGGACGTCGCGGTGCGCGGCTTCGACGCCGTGTCGGTGGGCGCGGTGGTGGGGTCGTTCTTCGCCACGGTGGCGCTGTTCTCGGTGCCGGTGACGCTGCTCGGCATGGTCTCGCCGTTCGCCATCCGCCTGGCGCTGCGCGACGTCGGCGAGGCGGGCACGGTGTCGGGGCAGCTGTACGCGCTCTCCACGGCGGGCAGCATCGCCGGCACCTTCGCGCCGGCCCTGGTCACCATCCCCACGGTGGGGACGCAGCGGACCATGCTCGGCGCGGCGGTGCTGCTCGGCGTCGCGGGGGCGGCGTTGCGCGGCTGGCGATCGCTCGTCGTCGCCGCGGTGGCCTTCGGGCTGCTGTTCGTGCCGCCGGGCGCGATCAAGGGAGACACCGGGCTGCTCTTCGAGACGGAGTCGCCCTACCAGTACGTGCGCGTCGTGCAGAACGCCGACGGCAAGCGCGAGCTGGAGCTGAACGAGGGCGTCAGCCAGCAGTCGGTGTGGCGTCCCAACACGGTGCTGACCGGCGGGGAGTGGGACATGTTCCTCGTCGTGCCCCCGCTGCTCACCCACCCGGTGCGCAACGTGCTGGTGATCGGCAGCGCCGGCGGCACCATCCCGCGCGCCTACGCGCAGTTCTACCCGGACGCGCACGTCGACGGCGTCGAGATCGATCCCGCGGTGACGCTCGCGGCCCGGCGCTTCATGGGGCTCGACGACATCCCCAACCTGCACGTCCACAGCGAGGACGGGCGCGGCTACCTGCGCTCCACGTCGCAGCAGTACGACGTGATCGTCGTCGACGCCTACCGCGAGGAGTACGTGCCCTTCTACCTGGCCACGCAGGAGTTCTTCCGGCTGGTGCAGTCGCACCTGCGCCCGGGCGGCGCGGTGGCGCTCAACGTGGCCCAGGTTCCGGAGGACCACCGCCTCCCCGACGCGGTGGCGGGGACGCTGGCGACGGTGTTCCCGCAGGTGTGGCAGTGGCCGGCGCTGCGCTTCAACCAGCTCGTCGTGGGACTGACGTCGCCGTCGGCGCTGCCGGCGATGCAGCAGCGGCTGACCGCGCGGCTGGCGCCGCCGATCGCGTCGCTGGGGCCGCTGTTCTCGACGCAGGCGTTCCGCACCGCGCCGTCGTCCGACCCCATGACCGACGACCGCGCGCCCATCGAGTGGATCACCGACCGCATGATCATCGAGCACATCTCCCGCGGCGAGGGTCTCGACGAGTCGCTGCTGCCGACGGCGCCATGAGCGAGGTGATGTGGCGACGCGAGGACGGCGGCGTCGAGCACGTCGTCGTGTCTGTCGCCGCGGGCGGGGGTGTCGACGTCGACGGCGTGGTGGTGTGGCCCGGCGACCGCGGCGAGGCGCACCGGGTGCGCTACACGCTGCGCTGCGACAGCGCCTGGCGGGTGCGCGAGCTGCGCGCCGAGGCGCCGGAGGACGGCACCATGCTGCACGTGCACGCCGACGGCGAGGGTTCGTGGCGCTCCTTCGACAGCGTCGGGCTGCCGCATCTCGACGGCTGCGTCGACGTCGACCTCTACGCGGTGGTGTTCACCAACACGCTGCCGGTGCGGCGGCTGGGGCTGGAGGTGGGCGAGTCGCGCGCCATCGACGTCGCCTACGTGCGGCTCCCCTCGATGGCCGTGGAGCGGATGCAGCAGCGCTACACGCGAGTTGCTGCCGATGTGTACCGATACCAGTCGGTCGCCAGCGGCTTCACCGCCGACCTGCGCGTCGACGCCGGCGGGCTGGTGGTCGACTACCCCGGGCTGGCGCGCCGCATGTGGGCGCGCTGAGGCGGCTCAGTAGTCCTGCAGGTACTCGGCGTTGTCGGGGAAGCTGAGCGGCTCGAAGCCGAACTGGCGCGACACCGCGCGGGGGTGCGTGGTGTTGCGCCGCTGCAGCATCTGCAGCTGCACCGGCGTGACCGGCGGGTTGGGCAGCAGCTTGTCCATGATCACCGCGGGCGGCAGCAGGGCCATCACGGGGACGTGGACGCTGGGACGCCGCGTGCCCATCACGCCCTTGATGACGTCGATGATCTGGTCGAGGGTGAGCCACTCGGGGCCGCCCACCTCGGCGACCAGCTTGCGCGGCCCGCGCTCGATGCACTGGGCGACGATGCGGGCCAGGTCGGCGACGGCGAAGGGCTGGAAGGTGGCGGTGCCGTCGCCGGGCACCGGCACCACGGGGTTCCAGCGGATCAGCTTGACCAGCTTGGTGAAGAAGCCGTCGCCGGTGCCGAACATGAGGCTCGGGCGCAGCACGTCGACGGGGACGCCGCTGGCCAGCATCGCCTCCTCGCCGGCCCACTTGCTGGCCAGATAGGGGTAGGTGGGATCGGGGTCGACGCCGAGTGCGCTGAGGTGCACGACGTGCCTGACGCCCGCCTCGCGGGCGGCCTTGCCGACGTTCTCCGCGCCCTGCCGGTTGACGGCGTCGAAGGTCTGCGACCCGCGGGCGCGGATGACCGCGGTGAGGTGCACCACGGCGTCGCAGCCTTCGAGCGCCTCGCGCAGGCCGGCGCCGCTCACCACGTCGGCGCGCACCCACCGCCCGTTCGACGGCCGCACCACCCCGCTCCGCCCGCGCGAGATGAGCCGCAGGTCGTGCCCGGCGTCGCTCAGCGCCCGGGCCGTGTGGAGCCCGACGAAGCCGGTGCCTCCGGTGATGGCGATGCGGGCCACGGGTCGTCTCCTGTGCAGGGCGGGGCGGCGGAAGGCGCCGCACAGGGTACGGAATCGCGTCGCCGCAGCGCCGCCCGGGGGTGGTGCCGCGCATGGCCCGGGGCATTGCCCATCGAACACCTGTTCGCTACAATGTGGCTCCAGCCTCGAGCTCTCCCGTCGATCCCAACCCCGAGGCCGGACGTGGACAAGTCGACAGGACCGCCGCGGCCGCGCGGGTGACGACGCGGGTGGCGGGAGAGATGAATGGCTACCTCCAGCGACCTTGCGGAGGCGATCTCCGCACTTCAGCGACGCTACGGGTCGGCCGCGGTGCGACGGGGTGGCGACCCGACCCCGGCGGGCGTGTGGCCCACCGGGCTGCCGGTGCTCGACCGGCTGCTCCCCGGCGGGCTGCCGCTGGGGCGGATCACCGTGGTGGCGGGGCGCCCGGCGGCCGAGGCGCCCGCCGCCACCGGCCGGCTCACCCTGCTCCAGGCGCTGCTGGCCGGGGCGAGCCGCTCCATGCAGGTGGCCTATGTCGACCTGCCGGGCAGCCTCGACCTCGGCTACTTCGCCGACCTCGGCGCCGACCTGCACTCCTGCCTGGTCCTCCGTCCACCCCGGGCGGCGCTCGGCCCTGGCCTGGCCATGGCGCGCACGCTGGTCCGCGCCGGGGTGCCCTGGGTGGGCGTCGCCCTGGGGGCGCGCCTCCCCGGGCCGGGCGCCTGGGAGCACCCGCTCACCGCGCTCGGCGAGGCGGCCTGGTCACGCGGCGCCGTGGTCTGCTTCTCCGCGCCCTCGCCGCTGCCCGCGCCGCTCGCCTACGCCTCGTCGCTGACCCTGGGCTGCACCCCGCTGGCCTGGCAGGAGGCGCACGGCGACATGGTCGGCCTGCGGGTGCGGCTCGACGTGCTCAAGAGCAAGGTGGGCGCGCCGGGGGCGAGCGGGGCGGCGCTGCTCCGCTACCCGCGGCCGCACGCGGTGGGCGACGTGGTCGGCCTGCCCACGCTGCTGCCGGGGCACGGCGAGATCGAGCCGGCGGCGCAGCCGCAGCCGGGCCGCGGCGGCGCACCGGCCGACCTCCCGGCCCTGGCCGGATAGGCGCCGGCGAGGCGACGACGGCATGTCCCGCATCCTCTGCGCCCGCTTCCCCCACCTCGGCCTGCTGGCCGCCTGGCGCACCCATCCCGAGCTGCGCGCCGAGCCCGTGGTGGTCGGCGGCGCGCCGGAGCTGCGCCTCCCCGTGGTCGCCGCCTCCGCCGCGGCCGAGGCGTCCGGCGTGCGACCCGGGCAGCCGCTTCGCGAGGCGCAGCAGCGCTGCCCGGCGGCGGTCTTCGTCGCCCTCGACGAGCCGGAGGTGGACCGCCTGCGCGAGGGCGCCGTCAGCGCCCTCTGCACCGTCTCGCCCGCGGTGGAGGTGGGCGACGACGAGGCCTTCGCCGACCTCAGCGGCAGCCACGCCGCGCATCCCACCGAGCCCGCCTGGGCCGTCGCCGTCGCCCGCGCCCTGGCCGCCGCGCTGGGGCTGACCCCCGCGGTCGGCGTCGCCGGGTCGCGCTTCGTCGCCCGCACCGCCGCGCGCACCGGCGCCCCCGGCCACGTCCGCCGCGTCAGGCCGGGCGAGGAGGCGGCATTCCTGGCGCCGCTGCCCCTCCACCTGCTCCCCGGCGACCGCGCCGTGCTCGCCCGCCTGGCCCTGCTCGGCCTCGACTGCGCCGGCGCCGTGGCCAGCCTCGCCCTCGCCGACATGCAGCGCCAGTTCGGCCCAGCAGGGCTGGCCGTCCACCGCCTGGCGCGCGGCGACGACGGCGAGGGCGTGCACGCCTGGACGCCGCCGCGGACCATGGCCGAGCGCGCCGCCCTCGACGGCGCCGCCGTGGCCGACCTGGAGGCGCTGCGCCAGGGCGCCCGCGGGCTGGCCGGCGCGCTCGGCGCCCGGCTCCAGGCGGGGGCGCTGGCGGCCGGCCGGCTCGCCCTGCACCTGGAGGAGGAGGGGGGAGGTGAGGTCACGGCGGCGCGGGTGCTCCCGGCGCCGGCGGGGAACGCCGAGGAGCTCTGGCCCGCGGTGCTCGGCATGCTCGGCGAGGCGCGGCCCCAGGCACCGGTCAGCGCCGTCCGGCTGGTCGCCGGCCAGCTCGCCTCGGGCGGGGGGCGCCAGGTCGACATGTGGCGCGGCGGCGACGCCCGGCGGGACGCCGTGCTCCGCGACACCATGCGCCTGCAGGACCGCTTCGGCCGCGAGACGGTGTTCGCGCCGCGGCTGGCCGTCGACCCCGGCGACCTGCCGGAGCGCCGCGGGGTGTGGGACGTGGCGGGTGGCCGGCAGCCGGCGACCACCCGGCGTGGCGCGGCGGTCCGGCGGTGACCGAGCTCTTCGACCTCCCCGTGGAGGTGCGGACGGACGAGGGCGGGAGGGTCGAGGCCCTGCGGCTGCCCGAGGGCTGGCGGGTGGCGGCCCGCACCCTGAACCGCTGGCTGGTCGAGATCGACTGGTGGCGCGAGCCGGTGCGCCGCGACTACCGCCGATGCCTCCTGCGCAGCGGCGACTGCGTCGAGCTGTACCACGACCTGGCCACGGGGGCGTGGCACCTGGCCCGCCGCTATGACTGAGCCGAGGAGGCGCGCCGCCCCCGCCGTGAGCCGCCGGGGTGCTCCTCCGCCATGGGAGGGGACCGGCGGAGGTCCGGCGGCCGGGTCGGGGACGGCGCTGGGAAGGATGGGAGGGTCCTCGTCAGTGCTGGCTATCTGCAATGGCTGATACGCACGAAAGACTACTACACAACGCAGTGGTGATGTCAAGCGCCTGGGCCGAGCTGGCCGCCCGGTCGCACTACTCCTTCCTGGAGGGCGCCTCATCCCCGGCCGAGCTGGTCGAGGTCGCCGCCGCCCTGGGCATGCCCGCGCTGGGCCTCTGCGACCGCAACGGCCTCTACGGCGCGGTCGAGCTGGTCCACGCCGCCGGGCGCGCCGGCATCCATCCCGTCATCGGCGCCGAGCTCGACCTGCCCGGCGGCGACCGCCTCCGCCTGCTCGCCGCCGACGGCGAGGGCTACCGCAACCTCTCCCGCGCCATCAGCGCCGCCCAGCTCGCCGGCGAGAAGGGGCACCCGCTGCTCGACCTCTTCGGAGATGCAGACAACCCTGACCAGAACCTGCAGGCCCCGCACCGTCGCAAGCAGCTCGCGCCGCCGCCCGCGCGCCCGCTCTCGCTGCGCCCCAGCGCGGGGCCGTTCCCCGAGGGCTGGCCCTCGCTGCCGTCGACCAGGGAGCTCCCCGCGGGACCGCCTGCGCGCGTCGATCCAGGAGACCTGCGGGGCTGCTTCGTCCTCGCCGGGGGACGCCAGAGCACCATCACCGACGCGTTGCTCGCCGGCGACGACCGGGTCGCGCGGCGCCACCTCGACCGCCTGCGCGAGGCGTTCGGCGCCGACCGCGTCGGCCTGCTGCTCAGCCATCACCTCCATCCCGCCGACACCTGGCTGGCCGGCGAGACCGCGCTGCTGGCTGAGCGCTGCCGGGTGCGTCCGGTGGCCAGCAACCTGCCGGTTCATGCCACACCTGGCAGCAAGCCGCTGCTCGACGTGCTCACCGCCATCCGCCACCGCACCACGCTCGACCGCGCCGCGGCGCACGGCCTGCTGCTGCCCAACCGGCAGCACCACCTCAAGCCCGAGGCGGAGCTCCGCGCCCTGCTCGACCTCTATCCACACGCCTTCGAGGGCGCCGCCGAGATCGCCTCACGCTGCAGGGTCGCGCTCGACTTCCGCGACGTGCGCTTCCCCGGCTTCCCCGTGCCCGAGGGCGAGACGCCCTTCAGCGTGCTCTACAAGCTCTGCCACGACGCGGTGCCGCGCAGGTACCACCCGGTCACCCGCGAGGTGGCGGCGCGATTGCAGCGCGAGCTGGACGTGATCGAGAAGACCGGCCTCGCCGAGTTCTTCCTGATCACCTGGGACATCATGCGCTACGCCCGCGAGAACGGCCTGCCGGGACAGGGGCGCGGCAGCGCCGCCGACAGCATCGTCGCCTACCTGCTCGGCATCACCCGGGTCGACCCCGTCGAGCACAACCTGCTCTTCGAGCGCTTCCTCCACGAGGAGTACACCGGCACCCCCGACATCGACATCGACTTCTCCACCGACCACCGCGAGCAGGTGCTGCGCTACGTCTACGAGAAGTACGGCGAGGAGCGCACCGGCATGGTCGCCAACGTGGTCACCTACCGCCCGCGCATGGCCATCCGCCAGGTGGGCGCGGCGATGGGCTTCCCGGAGACGATCGTCGACCGCCTCGCCAAGTCGGTGAACGGCTGGTACGAGGGCACCGTCGACGACGCGCTCGACGCCGCCGGCCTCGACCGCGCCGCGCACCGCGACGCGCTGCCCTGGGAGCAGTTCAAGGACGTGCTGCACCGCATCGAGCGCGTCCCCCGCCATCTCGGCATCCACGTCGGCGGCATGCTGGTCACCGGACGCCCGCTGGTCGAGGTGGCGCCGGTGGAGCGCGCCACCATGCCCGGGCGCGTCGTGGTGCAGTTCGACAAGGACGACGTCGAGGACCTCGGCCTCATCAAGATGGACCTGCTCGGCCTGCGCACCCTCAGCGTGATCCACGAGTGCCTGCAGCTCGTCGAGCAGACCCACGGCGTGCGTCCCGACCTCGACGCCCTGCCCCTGGACGACCAGCGCGTCTACGACATGATCTGCAGGCCGGACACCATCGGCATGTTCCAGATCGAGTCGCGCGCCCAGCAGCAGTCGCTGTACCAGTCGCAGCCGCGCGAGTTCAACGACCTCATCGTCCAGGTGGCCATCATCCGGCCCGGGCCGATCCAGGGCAACGCGGTGCACCCCTACCTGCGCCGCCGGCAGGGACTGGAGCCGGTCACCTACGCGCATCCCTCGTTGGAGCCGATCCTGGCGGAAACGCGCGGGGTGATCCTCTACCAGGAGCAGATCCTGCGCATCGTCATGGAGGTGGCCGGCTACTCGCCGGGCGAGGCGGACGGCTTCCGGCGGGCCATGAACCGGCACCGCTCGCGGGTGGAGATGGAGTCGCTGCACGACGAGTTCGTGCGCCGCTGCCAGGCGCGCGGGCTCGACGCGGCGACCTCGGAGCAGATCTTCAGCGCGGCGGCGGGGTTCGCCCAGTTCGGGTTCTGCAAGTCGCATGCGGCGGCGTTCGCGCGCACGGCGTACGAGACGGCGTGGTTGAAGCTGGAGCATCCGGCGCACTGGTTGTGTGCGCTGCTCAACGCGCAGCCGATGGGGTTCTACCATCCCTCCGTGCTGGTCGAGGACGGCAAGCGGCACGGGGTGCGGGTGCTGCCGGTCGACGTGGCGCGGAGCGTGGAGCGGTGCGCGATGGAAGGGCTCGGCGACGGCGCCTGGGGGGTGAGGCTGGGATTCAACTACGTGCGGCGGCTGGGGCCGGCGGGGCGTGCGGTGTGCGGGGAGGCGGTGCGTGCGGGGCGCAACACGTCGGTGCGGGAGTTCTGGGAGGCGACGCGGTTGCAGCGGCCGGCGATGGAGAACCTGGTGATGCTGGGGGCGTTCGATTCCGTGGCGCACGGGAAGGCGAGGCGTGAGCTGCTGTGGGAGTTGCGGGAGAGCGAGGATTCGCTTGGGCCGAGGGCTGTTCCAACCGAGCCCTCGTCGGCGGGGGAACGTCGCGCAAGTTCGCGCGAAGGGAAGAAGGTCGCACCGCCGCGCGGTCGCGGACTGGCCACGCGGCGCGCGCGCCCGCTGCCCGAGAAGCTGCAGCCCACCCTGCTCGACGCCCCAGCCCCCGCACCGCCGCTTCCCGACCTCACAGAACGCGAGCGCGTCGCCGCCGAGTACCGGCTCAGCGAGGTGAGCACCGGCCCGCACCTGATGAGCTTCCTGCGCAAGCAGCTCGACTCCCTCGGCTGCACTCCGCTCGCGGGGGCCCACACCATCGCGGACAGGCAGCGCGCCCGCGTCGCCGGCCTGGTCATCGTCCGGCAGGCGCCGTCGTCGGCGAGCGGCTTCCGCTTCTTCACCCTCGCCGACGAGACCGGCCACCTCGACCTCGTGCTGCGTCCCCGGGTCTACCAGCGGGTGCGCAACGTGGCCAACTTCCACCCGCTGCTGCTCGTCGACGGCGTGATCGAAGCCGAGAACGGCCGGCTCAACCTGCTGGTGGAGCAGGTGCGCGCCCTGGACGGCAACGGCCGGGTGATCCCCGACGCCAGGGCCCGCCACGGCGGCGGCGCCAGCCGGGATGCTCCGCGCCAGCAGCACGGCCACATCACGCCGCCGGCGGACGAGCTGCCCAGCTCACACGACTACCGCTGACTGCGCAGCACCGCCACCACGACGAGCACCGCCAGCGCGGCCGTCGCCACCGCCGTCAGGACCACGCCGACGCCCGCCAGTCTCTCGCTGCCCCAGGTCCGCATGCCCACAGCCTAGGCAGCGGAGATGTTAGGAAGCCACCGGAAGGTCGTACGGTTCGCCCCCGGTCCGCACACGGTCCGGTCACGACCCCCGGGCCGCCCGAGGGCTACGATGCCGGCAGATGCCCGAGCAGCCCACCGACCTCGCCGAGCGCGTCCGGGCCCTCACCGACCGCCGCCGCATCGCGGTCGTCCCTCTGCGCGGCGTCATCGGCGGTGCGGTGAAGACCACCGACCTGGTGAGGACGCTCGACCGCGCCAGGTCGAGCGACCAGGTCCGCGCCGTCGTCCTCGACATCGCCTCGCCCGGCGGCGACGCCGTGGCCAGCGAGACCCTCTACCGCGCCGTCCGCCGCGTCGCCGAGCGCAAGCCGGTGGTCGCCTGGATCCGCAGCGTCGGCGCCAGCGGGAGCTACTACGCCGCCTGCGGCGCCACCCGCATCGTCGCCTTCCCCGCGGCCATCGTCGGCAGCATCGGCGTCATCTCCGTCCGTCCCGTGCTCACCGGGCTGCTCCGCCGCGTCGGCGCCCAGGTGCTGATCACCAAGACCGGGCGCTTCAAGGACCTCGGCGCCCCCTGGCGCGAGGCCACCGAGGAGGACCGGGCGAAGGAGCGCGAGCTGGTCGACGCCATGTTCCGCCACTTCACCGACGCCGTCCGCGAGGCCCGCCGCTACGACGACGAGGCCCTGGCCCGGGTGACCACCGGCGAGGTCTGGCTTGCCGACCGGGCCATGGAGCTCGGCCTGGTCGACGCGCTTGCCGACGAGGACGAGGCGATCCAGGAAGCCCAGCAGCTGGCCGGCCTGCCGCGACGCAGAGTGGTCCGGCTGCAGCCGAGGCGCAGCGTCCTGCAGCGGCTCGGCGTGCCCGCCGCCGGGATGGGTCCGCCCGGCGAGCGCTGGCTCGTCGAGCTGGAGGGACAGGCCCGGCTGCCCCGCCTCTACACCTGAGGTGCGGGCGCGGCCAGCATCACCTCGGTGTCGGCCACCAGGCGGTCGGCGAGGGCGTCGACCACCCGGGTCGCCGTCTCCAGCGCCTCCGCCGGGAAGCCGCGCGGCGCCAGCCGCGAGCAGACCACCACTGCCACCACCTCGCCGTCGCGGACGGCGGGCAGCAGCAGCAGCGAGGTCGACTCGATGTTGGTCCGCCGCTGGGGGCGGTGCGAGGGCGCCTCGGTCCAGGCCACCGGCCGGGCCAGCCGCACCACCCGGTCGACCAGCTCCGCCGGCACGCCCGCCGGCTCGGCGCCGCGGCGCTCGGCGGGCAGCAGGTAGGCGCGGTCGGCCCCGACCTGCTCGGCCAGCCGGGCGAGCGAGGCCTGCACGCCGCGGTCCATGGCCAGCCGTCCCCAGACCGCCGGGGCGGTGCGCACGCTCGCATTGTTGACGGCGAAGTTGACCACCATGCCCAGCAGCGTGGCCAGCACCGCGGCGACCATCTCGTGCAGCCCGCGGCTCAGCAGCGCGAAGGCGGCGAAGACGACGAGGCCGGAGAGCACGGTGCCCCGCAGGTACCGCCATGGCCCCTCGCCGACCGCCCGGCGCCGCTGGTCGGCGAAGGTCCACACCCGGTTGAGGGTGGTGTTCCAGGCCACCGAGAGGACGAAGGCCGGCACGAAGGCGAGCAGGGGGGCCAGGCCCGCCCAGGCGGTGAGCGCCCAGAGCACGGGCAGGAACACGGCCATCCCGCTCAGCCCCACCAGGGCGAACTTCCAGAGCCGCGCCGACCCCCGCACGTCGAAGAAGAGGGAGCGCAGGTGCCGTAGATAGAGGAGTCCCTGCTTCATCGACGCCTTGCTGACGCCGGCCTCGCGGGGCTGGAAGCGCAGCGGCACGTCGCGCACCTCGATGCCCGGCACGCAGACGAGCAGCTCCAGCAGGATCTTGAACCCCACCGGGCGGAACTCGATGCCGTCGAGCAGCGCCCGGCGGCAGAGGAAGAAGCCCGAGAGGGGATCGGCCGTCTGCCGCGCCTCGCTGAAGAGGAGCCGGGCCACCCGGGAGGCGCCGCGTGACACCGCCCGCCGGGTGAAGCCGTCGAGGCCGCCCGTCGAGCCGCCGGGGACGTAGCGTGAGGCGACCACCAGGTCGGCGCCGCGCTGGGCCTCGGCGAGCATGGCCCGGATCGTCTCCGGAGGGTGCTGCAGGTCGGCGTCCATGACGCAGACGAAGCGCCCGCCGGCCATGCGCAGGCCGGCCACCACCGCCGTGCTCAGCCCGCCCGTCCGCTCGGCGCCGCTGCGGAAGAGGCAGCGCACCCGCCCGGGCCGCTCGGCCATGAGGCGCTCGAGAAGCGACGGGGTCTCGTCGTCGCTGTCGTCGACGAAGCAGATCTCGGCGTCGACGCCCTCCAGCACCCCCAGCAGGCGCTCGACCAGGGGGGCGACGTTGCCCGCCTCGTTCCGCGTCGGGACGACCACGCTGAGCAGGACGGGATCAGGCATCGCCGAACAAGGATACGGGAGGCCCAGGCGCCGCTCGAACCGCCTCGGTGCCTCCCCGTTGACGACCCTGTGACGCTCGGGATTGACGACCTTGTGACGCGATTGACCCGTTTGTCGGCAAGTGGCGGTATAACCTTCCCTGACCCCGGCGACCTATACTCCGTGCCCCGGGCCGGGCACCGGGGCCCTGCAAGATTTGTTGCGATCCGGTCGTCTACTGGGGTGAGACGGGGGCGGGGTGTCCCTCCCAACCTCGCCGGGGCCCGCGGAGCCTGTTCGTCACCAGCTTGAGCCCACTGTCGCGGTGGTGGGTGGTTGGAGGAGAAAGCGGAGCAGTGGTAGCCCGTGCACGACGCGGCCTCACCACGCTGGGCGACCAGTCGATCCTGTTCGCCGCGGCCGCACGCGGCATCTTCTCCCGCCCCTTCTACCTCGCCGAGTTCCTCGAGCAGTGCCGGTTCATCATGACCGCCTGCTTCGTCCCCCTCCTGCTCACCGGCCTGGGCTGGGGGACCATCGTCGCCCTCGAGGCGGGCAACTTCTTCAAGCTGGCCTCGGCCGAGTGGCGCATCGGCGGCTTCATGGTGCTGGCGAACGTCCGCGAGTTCGCCCCCGTGGCCACCGGGCTGATGGTCGCCGCCGTGGCCGGCACCGCGGTCACCGCCGACCTCGGCGCCCGCAAGGTGCGCGACGAGCTGGAGGCCCTGAGCGTCATGGGCATCAGCAACATCCTCTTCATCGTGGTGCCCCGCTTCGCCGCGATGGCGGTGATGACCGCGCTCTACAACATCCCCATGATCGCCTTCACCTGCCTCAGCGGGTACCTGGCCAGCGTGGCCCTGGTGGGCGTCAACAGCGGCGCCTTCATCTCGACCTTCTACACGCAGGGGACGCTGCAGGACCTGTATGGCGGCGAGATCAAGTGCATCGTCTTCGGGATGCTCGTCGCCACCATCTGCTGCTACAAGGGGATCACCGCGAAAGGTGGGGCCGAGGGGGTGGCCCGAGCCGTCCACCAGGCGGTGGTGGCCTGCTTCGTGTCGATCCAGATCTTCGAGTACCTCTACACGCCGACGGTGCTCGCCTTATTCCATTCCAACAACGTGCTGAGGTGAGGTAGTGGCGAGCATGGTCGCGGGAATGCAGACCCGCCTGCGCACCCTCGGCGAGATCGTGGGCTTCGCCGGCAAGGGCATCGTGCAGATCCCCCAGTCGACGCGCTTCATGCGCGAGGTCTGGTGGTACGCCGCCTTCCTGGCCATCGGCTCGACGCCGATCGCCCTGACGCTGACCTACTTCACCGGCAGCGAGTGCAGCGTCGAGGCCTACTACTCGCTCTCGCAGATCGGCGCCCAGTCCCTGGCGGGCGTCTTCAACGCCATCTGCGACACGAGAGAGATCACGCCACTGTTCTTCGGCTTTGCAGTCGGGGCCAAGGTCGGCTGCGGCCTGGTGGCGGAGCTGGGGACCATGCGCGTCAACGAGGAGATCGACGCGCTGCAGGTGATGGGCATGCCCACCCGCATCTACCTCGTGTCGACGCGGCTGTTCGCCTCCTTCATCGTGCTGCCCTTCATGTACATCCTGGCCCTGGCCATCAGCTACCTCGGCTCCTACGTCGTGCAGCGCTACCAGATCGGCCAGATCTCCACCGGCATCTACGCCGACTACTTCTACCGGTTCATCAACGTCCAGGATCTCGTCTTCTCGATGATCAAGGCGGTCGTCTTCGCCGTGCTCATCGTCTGCGTGGCCGTGTACTACGGCTACAACGTGACCGGGGGGGCGGTGGGCATCGGGAGGGCGGTGGCCAAGACCATGGCGACGGCGCTGGTCCTGACCGTCGTCGTCAACGCCCTCCTCACCCAGATCTTCTGGGGAAACAACCCCAACCTGCCGATCCAGGTGTGAGAGCGACATGAGCGAGATGTACCCAGCAACCGGCACCGAGGGCCTCGGCATCACCGAAGCCGAGCTCTCCGGGCAGCCCGCCGCTCCGGCCGACGCCCGCTCCAGCACGACCGTGCGCGAGCCGCAGGCCCCCGAGCGCAACGGCCAGGCCCGCGAGAACCAGCCGGGCACCAACCAGTCGGTGTCCACCTGGAACAAGGAGGCGGTCATCGAGCTGCACGACGTCAGCAAGGCGTTCGGCTCGTTCAAGGTGCTCGACGGCGTCACCTGCCGCATCCCCAAGGGCGAGATCACCGTCCTCATGGGTCCTTCGGGCACGGGCAAGTCGGTCACCCTGCGCCACGTCGTCGGCCTGCTCTCGCCGGACAGGGGCGACATCGTCGTCGAGGGCAAGCACGTCCCCCAGCTCAACGAGAAGCAGCTCCTCGAGCTGCGCCGCTCCATCGGCATGCTCTTCCAGGACGGCGCCCTCTTCAGCTCGATGAACCTCTACGACAACGTCGCCTTCCCGCTCCGACAGCACACCCGGCTGCCGGAGACCAAGGTCCGCGAGATCGTCATGCAGCGGCTCAACGAGGTCGGCCTGGCCGGCGCCGAGAAGCGCATGCCCAACGAGCTCTCCGGCGGCATGCGCAAGCGCGCCGGCTTCGCCCGCGCCCTGGTCATGGAGCCCAAGATCCTGCTCTTCGACGAGCCGGACTCCGGCCTCGACCCGGTGCGCACCACCCTGCTCTGCGACCTCATCCGCGAGATCAACGGCAAGTACCAGGCCACCTCGATCGTGGTCAGCCACGACGTCGGCGCGGTGCGCCGCTTCGCCGACAACATCGGCATCCTCTACAAGGGGAAGATGCGGCACTTCGGCACCAAGTCCGAGATCGAGGACTCGCCGGACGAGTTCGTCAAGCAGTTCTTCAACGCGGCCTCGGAAGGCCCGTTGGGGATGGACTGAGAGAAACCACCCCGGATATGAGTCTCTGAGAAAGGGAATGAATCGCTCGATCGCCGTCGGCGCCACCGTGGCCACCCTGCTCGTCGCGGGCACGGGTGTGGCTCTGGCGTCGCCTGGCATGTCGGCGGGCTCGCAGCACGAGTTCACCATCACCTTCCCGACCGCGTCGGGCCTGGTGCTGGGCAGCGACGTGCTCGAGGCCGGCTCCAAGGTGGGCACGATCTCCGACATCGTCCCGCTGCAGAACGACCGGGCCAGCGTGACGGTGGACATCGAGAGCGACCACTGGCCCATGCACCAGGGGCTGCAGGCCGACATCCGGCCCAAGTCGCTGCTCGGCGAGATGTACGTCGACCTCCACGACGGCCCCGCCACCAACCCCGTCTACGACACCAGCCGGGTGCTCAACGCCCCCGGCGACAGCGTGCCCGTCGAGCTCGACCAGTTCGTCAACTCGCTGGACAGCGACACCCGCTCGGCGCTGCGCATCCTGCTCAACGACCTCGGCGCCGGCATCGCCGGCGAGGGTGTCGACCTCAACCAGGCCATCAAGACCGGCCGCGACGATCTCGCCCATCTCGCGGTGACGGGGCAGACGCTGAACAACCGCGATCCGGATCTCGACCGCATCCTGGTCGGGCTCGACGGTCTCTTCCAGAAGCTGACCCAGGACGACCAGCTCAACCAGATGAGCCAGCTGATCGACAACGGGAAGGCCACGCTCGACGCCGTGGAGGCGGAGGAGCAGTCCTTCAGCCGGTCGTTCAACGACGCGGAGCGCGCCCTGGCCGAGGCCAACACCTCCTTCGACTCGGTCATCAGCCACCTGCGCGGCACCCTCGACATCGCCCCGCAGCTGCTGGCCAACGTGCACGACGAGTCGAACCTGCTGGCCTTCGCCGCCTCGGCCACGCTGGCGCCGCACGCGCCGGGCTCGACCCAGCTGAGCTGTGGATACACCGGTTGCCAGGTCGACATGCTGGCCCACGGGATCCTGGTCGGCCCCTACACCACGGGCGGTGCGCAGGAGTGGGTGACGCCTGGGGGCTCGAGCAGCTCGCAGGTCACCGAGGTGCTGCCCATCTTCCGCGTCTGCCTGGGCAAGCCCAACGCGCCGGGGCAGCCGCAGAGCTGCATGGGCTCGCCGAACACCACCGCCTCCGTGGCCGTGCCCTACCAGGGCGGCGGCGGTGGCGACATGGCCACGCTGGCCGGGCTCCTGGGGATCTAGCGAGATGCGCAGTCGCTGGAACCTGCCCATCTACATCGCCTACGTGGCGATCTGCATCACCGCCGTGGGCTTCATCGTGCTGCAGATGGGCATCACCCTGCCCTGGTCGCACCCCTACCGCCTGACCGCCACCTTCCGCGACGCCACCGGGCTGCTGGCCAACAACGAGGTGCTGATGAACGGCACCAAGATCGGCCGCATCGACAGCGTCTCGGCGGTCAACGGCCAGGCGCAGGTGGACATGGTCGTCGAGAACGGTGAGGGGCTGCCCATCTACAACAACGCCGAGGCGATGGTGCGCATCAAGAACCTCCTCGGCGAGACCTACGTCGAGATCAACCGGGGCACCGCCTCCAGCGGCACCATGCCGAGCGGCGGCAGCATCCCGGTGAGCCGCACTCTCACGCCGGTGCAGATCGACGAGGTCCTGGCGGTGCTCGACCCGCAGAGCCGGCAGCGCCTGCAGCTGCTCATCGACGGCGCCGGCGACGCCCTGGCAAGCAACGGCAGCAACCTCAACGACCAGGCCCACATCGTCAACCAGCTGGCCACCTCGCTCAACGGCCCTGCGGCGGAGCTCAAGGTCCGGCAGGGCCAGCTCGAGGACGTGATCCTGGAGCTGCAGAAGTTCTACGACATGCTGTCCCAGCAGCGGGACACGGTGCGCCAGGAGTTCGGCACCTGGGCCCAGGTGATGGCCCAGGAGGCAGCCCAGGAGCAGGCCATCAAGGGCACCATCACCCAGGCGGACACGCTGCTGCAGAGCCTGAACACGCTGGTCAGCGGCGAGGTTCCCAACATCCGGGCGCTCTTCGACGACCTGCCGGGGACGCTGACGGCGTTGAGCTCCTTCCTGGGACAGACCAACCAGATCCTCTCCCCGACTACGGCGACGGGCAAGCCCGGCCTGACCAGCTCGCAGCTCCTCAAGGCGATCGACTCCATCTTCATGAACCTGGGCACGACGTTCGCCGACACCGACCAGACCTCGAAGGACGACCGGGGCGCCCCGCAGCACCTCTGGTCGGTCTACGGCGTGCAGTGCAACGGTGACTGCAGCGGCGCGCAGACCTCGGGAATGGGCGTGACCGCGCCCAACAGCACCTGGCAGGCCGTGCTCAGCGGAGGTGCCGGATGAACACCGGACGCATCCTCCGCAACGCCATCATGGTGGCCGTCTTCGCCGCCGTCTGCGTGCTCGGCATGGAGTTCCTGGCCGTCAACATCGGCCAGCCCAACCCGCTCAGCTCCGACTACACCGTGCACGCGGTGTTCACCGACGCGGACGGCGTTCCCACCGCCGCCGACGTGCGCGTGGCCGGCGTGCAGGTGGGCAAGGTCACCGCCGTGGCGCACGACCCCAACAACCCCGGGTTCTCGGTGGTGACCCTGCAGATCTCCAACGGCAACGCCGTCCCCGTCTACAGCAACGGCTTCGCCATGGTTCGTCCCAAGACCCTGCTCGGCGAGAAGTACATCGACCTGGCCGTGGGCAACAGCGCCGCGGGCTCGGCGATCCCGGCGGACGGCTACATCCCGGTGAGCCACACATCGAAGGACGTGGAGAACGACGAGATCTTCAACGCCTTCGACGCCCAGACCCGGCAGCAGCAGAAGGTGGTCCTCCAGGAGCTGGACGCGGCCACCAAGGACCGCGCCGGCGACATCCAGGCGATCCTGCCCCAGCTCACCGCCATCGTCCAGGACCTGAGCCCGGTGGCCAGGGTCTACGAGAAGGACAACCCGCAGGTCGACAACATCTTCGTCAACTTCAACACGCTGATGCAGACCCTCGCCGACGAGCACGAGCAGCTCGCCGGCCTGCTGGCCAACGGCAACACCGCCCTGGGCGCGATCGCCCAGCGCGACGACGCGCTGATCGGCACCCTGAAGGGCTTCTCGGACGTCGCCAACGAGTTCAACACCGCGATGGCGCCCACCGTCGACGCGCAGCGCAGCGCGCTGCAGAAGCTGGCGCCGACGTTCGACAAGCTCAACCAGATGTTCTCGCTGATCAGCGACCCGCAGCAGGCCTGCGCCGACGCGCACAACGTGCCCCAGGTCTGCGGCGTCGCCGAGGTGTTCACCGGCACCCTGCTGGGCAACATCAACTATCCCAACGACCAGCTCACCGTCACCAGCAGCAAGCCCTGCGCCGCGCAGGGCTCCAGCCCGCCCTGCGGCGCCGGCCCTGCGGTGACGACGTTCTGGGACTCGATGTTCAGCAACCCGACCTCACGATTCCAGGACAGCAACTGCTCGGCGCAGGGCATCGCCGACAGCTCGCCGTCGTGCAGCCACAGCGCCCAGAACATCGTGCTCTCGCTGCACTGCGACGAGGCCACCAGCATGATCAGCAACCTGCTGGGCAGCATCCTGGGCAGCAGCTCGGCCGCGCAGCAGCAGATCAACCAGATCATCGCCACGGTCAACCAGCAGTGCAGCCCCTCGCAGCACACCGGATCCTCTGGATCGACGGGCGCGAGCAACAAGCCTGCTGACTTCCCCGACGTGACCGGCCCCTGGGCAACGGAGGCGTCGTGGCTCTCGGGGTACACGACATGAGCACCACCGGCCGGATCACCGCGGTGCTGCTCTCGTCGCGCACCCTCATGCTGCTCGCCTGCGGCGCGGCCGCCGCCGCCGGCGTGGCCTTCCTGGGCGGCGGCTCGGGCCATCAGGTGGTGGCGCAGTTCACGGATGCCGACGGTCTCGTCGCGGGCAACGAGATCCGGGTGGCCGGGCTGCAGACGGGTGGCACCGTCGACTCGGTGCAGGTTCAGGTGCAGAACGGCCAGCAGGTTGCGGTGGCCGTCCTGGACATCGACGACGCGCACTGGCCGCTGCACCAGGGGACGACCTTCGCGGTGCGTCCCAAGGGCGTGCTCAGCAACGTGTACGTCGCCATGAGCCCCGGTCCTGACAGCGCGTCGACGGTGGACACCGGGCACGTCTTCACCACCAAGGACACCTCGAGCCCGATCCAGCTGGACGCCTTCTCCAACCTGTTCAACACGGACGTGCGCGAGTCGATCCGCACCCAGATCCAGGAGGGAGTGGTGGCCTTCGGCGGCGCGGGCGCGGCCAACACCAACGGCCTGCTGCAGAACCTCAACCCGCTGACGGCGGACCTCAGCCCGGTCACCGCGGTGCTGGCCCAGGACTCCCCGGAGCTGGACAGGCTCAACGGCGAGTTCGACACCATCACCCAGGAGCTGGCCGGCGAGGACAGCAACCTCCGCGGGCTGATCCAGAACGGCAACACCTTCCTGCACACCATCGCCGTCAACGCGGCGGCGACGCAGGGCACGCTGGTGCACGCCGCAGGCACGCTGGGCACCATCGACCAGGCGCTGCAGGGTGAGGAGTCGAACCTGCAGGCGATCTTCCAGAAGGGCCCGTCGAGCCTCGACTCCTCGGCCAACCTGGCCACCATGACCAACCCGGTGCTCTCGTACATCAACCCGCACATCCAGAGCCTGGACGTGCTGCTCAACTACTTCCTGAGCGCCACCGGCTGGCAGACGACGTCGCCGCAGCCCGGCAGCGAGCCGGTCATCAACAGCCGCATCGACGCCACCCTCTACGCGGGCAACGCGCGCTACGCCATCCCCTGCGGCGGCCAGCAGTGGGACGCCAAGTCCGGCGGCCCCAACAACTCGGGCAACTGCACCCAGGCGCAAGCGCTCCCGGCCCCCGACGCCTCGTCCACTGCGGCGACGTCCGGCGGCAACGGCATCTCCGGCTCCGCGGGAGCGACCAGCAGCGCGGCGCAGCAGCAGGCGCAGAACTCGGTCGTGCAGGCCTACGGGAGCATGTTCCAGTGAGCGAGCGCGGCCGCCGCATCAGCCCGATCGTCGCCGGCCTCATCGCCGGGGTGGTCATCGGCGTGATCGTCGCCATCATGGCGAAGATCAACCTCGACTTCGCCGCGCCCTGGTCCTCCACCCACACGGTGAGCATGGCGGTGACCGACGCGGACGGGATCTCGGCGAGCAGCGACGTGCGCATCGCCGGCCGCCTGGTCGGCCAGGTCACCGGAGTGCAGTCCGAGGGCCAGTACTCGACGGTCACCTTCCACGTCGACGACAGCGAATGGCCGCTGCCCGCGGACACCACCGCGTCGATCCGCCTGGCCACCCTGCTCGGCCAGAAGTACGTCGAGCTGCAGCCGGGCAGCGACAAGAAGGACCACCTGGCCGACAACGCCACCATCGACCTCACCCGCACCAAGCCGGTGGTCGACTTCGACCAGATCCTCAGCACCTTCGACCAGCCGACCCGCACCGCGCTGACCGACATCATCAAGACGGCCGGCGCTGCGGTGAACGGGCAGGAGGGCACGCTGCAGCAGCTGCTGCCGGCGCTGGGCGACCTCTCACAGCACTCGGTGACTCCGACCGGCGAGCTGGTCACCCGCGACTCCGAGCTGAGCAACATCCTGGTCAACCTCGGCAGCACCGCCGACCAGCTCGACCAGAGCCGCAACGACCTCGCCGGGGTGATCGACAACCTCAACTCGGTGACCGGCGCGCTCGCCCAGAACACCGACTCGCTGCGCGGCTTCATCCGCAACACGGACGCCTGGAACCAGACCACCGACGCGGTGCTCGGCAACGGCGGCGCCCAGAACTTCAACGCCGGCCTGGCGCGCCTCGACTCGCTGGCCGGCCGGGTCAACGCCACGTTCGCGACGCTCATCCCGCAGTCGCAGGCGTTCGACGACGACCCGGTCTACGGCGGCAAGAAGCCCATCGACTCGGCGATCGACCTCATCTACACCATCGGTGACGCCGCTTCGCAGGGTGACGCCTGGGGCAACTGGCTGCGCCAGAACGTCAACAGCGCCGACTTCAGCGGCCTGGTGCCCACCGTGGCCAGCCCGTCGGGTGCCGGAGCCGCCGGCACCGCGCCGAAGAGCGGCAGCCCGCTGCCCAAGCCGCCGCCCCTGCCGCCGCTTCCGATCAGCCCCCAGATCCCGCTTCCCGGACTGCCGTCGATCGGCGGCAGCAACGGCTCGTCCACCAACGGAGGAGGCGGCGTGCTGCCCACCAGCCCCAGCCTCACCAGCCCGGGTGGCATCAACCTGATCGACTTCAGCGACCAGTGGCTGGCGGACTACAGCGCCGATTGGGGAATGTGGTGAACAGGCAGCCGCGCTTCAACCCGCTCTACGTCGGCGTCGGCGTGATGGTGGCGATGCTGCTCATCGTCGCCGGCATCGTGGTCAGCGGCATCCCCGGTGGCCCCAACGTCTCGCTGCCGTGGAACAGCACGATGACGGTGAAGGCGCTGATGTCCACCGCCGACGCGCTGGCCCCCAAGGCCGCCGTGGAGATCGCCGGCGTGAAGGTGGGCGAGGTCCACTCGGTCGACCTGCAGAACAACCAGGCGCTGGTGACCATGGTCATCCAGTCGCAGGACGGCGACCTGCACCAGGACGCCAAGGTCCAGCTGCGTCCCCACGGGCTGTTCGGTCCCAAGTACATCGAGCTGACGCCGGGGACGCAGGCGGCGCCGCTGCTGCACGACGGCGACGTCATCCCCGCCTCCCAGGAGGTCCTTCCGGTCGACCTCGACCAGATCCTCCAGGAGCTCCAGGCCAACGAGCAGCACCAGCTCACCGTCGCCCTCGTCGAGTTCGGCAAGGCCGCCGCCGGTCGCGGCAGCGACTTCAACCAGCTCGTCGCCGCGGGCAACACGCTGAGCCAGACGCTGGCCTCGCCGCTGCACCAGGTCGACAGCGTCACCTCGAACCTCAGCGACATGCTGGTCCAGGACGAGTCGTTCAACTCCAGCTTCGCGCAGACGCCGCTGGACAAGCTGGTCGAGGCGTCCAACGTCAGCCTGCAGGCCTTCGCCGACAGCTCCGCGCAGCTCGGCGACCTGCTGCAGCAGGCCAACAGCACGCTGGCCAGCCTCGACACCGCCCTGAACGGCGAGGCCGGCAACATCCGCACGACGCTGGAGAAGGCGCCCGGCGTGATCGACCAGCTGACCACCTTCAACGACCTGCTGGCCCGCTTCTCCGGCGCGCTGAGCGGCAACGACGCCGACGTCACCCAGAAGAGCCTGCTGCTGCCCGATTCGCCGACCAACCACGGCGTCCTCGCCGCCGCCATCGAGAACCCGCGGTCCGCGCTGAGCAGCTACGACGGCAACTGCACCCCGAACACCTTCAGCAGCGTCAACGGCAACATGGGGTTCTGCTCGCTCGACGGGCACTACCACTACTTCCGGGTGCAGAACTTCGGCGGCAACAACGCGCCGTCGCCGGCGTCCTTCGCCCTCCCCGTGCCCAACCCGGACACTGCGGCCAGCCTCTCGGCGGCGCAGGTCGACGGAACCGGCAACGCCAACGACCTGATCTCGTTCGGAGCTCTGATAGGCTTCTGACGCCGACCGGCCGTCCACGCCTCACGGCGCACCGGGGATGGACGCAACGGAGGACATGTCATCGTGCTCGCGGACCGGCGATCACTCCCTGACGCGTCGCGGGACGCGTGCTGAGCCGCCTGCGGCGCCTCCATCCCGTCCGCCTGGCCCGGCCGATGGCCCGCCGGCCGGGCCGCATCGCCCTGGTCTCGGCGCTGCTCTGCGCCGTGGCCGGCGCCGGCTTCGCGCGCTTCGCCACCGACGCCGGACCTGACCTGCTGGTCGGTCAGTCGTCGCAGGCCAACCAGGTCTACCAGCGCTTCGCCGCCAACTTCGGTGCCGACCCCATCGTGGTGGTGCTGGCGGCGCAGAACCCCACGGCGCTCTACCTGGAGCGCAACCTCCTCCGCCTCGGCGCGCTGGAGTCCGACATCGCCGGCGACTCGCGCGTCGCCACCGTGCTCGGCCCGGGGACCATCGCCGGCTCCGCCCAGCACGCCGCCGCGGGCGAGGTCACCCGGGTGCGCGACGAGTACCCCTACTTCGTCGCCGAGACGGCGCTGGCCAGCGCGGTGCAGAACGGCCAGCAGGATCCCAACACGCTGAGCTCGATCGAGTCCAACGCCTTCCAGGCGGCGCAGGTGGCCATGGCCGCCGACGTCGTCAAGGCCACCCAGGACGCCGACACGGCGCGCAACAACTACGAGCAGCACCTCGACCAGCACCAGAGCGACCCGGTGCTGCGGGGCCGCGAGCAGGTCGCCGAGCAGGCCGCCTCGCAGACGCAGCCGCCGCCGCTCTTCGCCCAGTACCTGGCGGGGCCGACCGGCAAGGCGGACAACGCCGTCGCCCAGCAGCTCTTCGACCGCCTCACCGCGGGGTTCGGCGACTGCGACGACGACATCGCCGGCGTCCTGCACATCACCGCCACGTGCCAGGTGTTCCTGGAGCGGCTGCTGCTCGACCTGCCCAACTGCCCGCCGGCGACGAGCCACCAGTTCTGCCCGCCCAAGCCGCAGTGGGCGGCCGTGCTGCCCAAGCCGGCGCCGGGTGGACCGTCGTACGCGGTGATCACCGTGCGGCCCAAGCCCAACGTCGTCGGGCACGCCGACCAGATCAACGGGCTGGTGCAGATGATCCGCACCCAGCTCGACCACGGCCTGCCGGGCTCGTCGAACTCGGTGGTCAAGGGCCTGGGCGGCTTCGACCCCACCGAGTGCGGCGGCGACGTCGGCACCGCGCAGCAGCCCAGCGCCTGCGAGCAGCGCTACAAGGACGTGCCGCTCACCTACACCATCGCCGGGGCGCCGCTGTTGGTGCAGGGCGTGGCCACAACCATGACGCATCTGCTGCTGGCGCTGTTCCCCGTCGCCTTCCTGGTCATGCTCCTCCTCCTGCTGGGAAGCTTCCGGGCGCGCGGGCGGATGTGGCCGCTGGTCGCGGCGGGCGGCGCGACGCTGTTGACGGTCGGCGGGGCGCTGCTCGTCGGGGTGCCGATCAGCCCGGCGGTGCTGGCGGGCGTCCCCGTCCTCGTCGGTCTCGGCGTCGACTACGCGGTGCAGCTCCTGGCGCGCTTCAACGAGGAGCGGGACCGCGGGCTGGGGCTGGAGGCGTCGCTGCGCGTGACCCTGGCCAACACCGGGCCGGCCACCCTGGTGGCGGGGACCGCGACGCTGGCCGGCGTCGCAGCGCTGGCCGTGCTCACCGGAGTCGACCTCGGTCCGCTGGCGGCGGTGCCGCTGGTCGCCGAGTTCGCCCTGGTGCTCTGTGCGGGCGTGATCCTCTCCTGGCTGGCGGCGGTCTTCCTGGCGCTGCCGGCGGCGGCCTGGCGGGAGCGGCGGCTGGAGCGCGCCGGGAAGATCGAGCCCGCCGCGATGGTGGTGGAGGAGCCCTCGCCCGAGCCCGCCGCCCGCACCGCCGCGCTGGCGACGCGCTGGCGCGCGGTGCTGGTGCCCGCGGTGATCCTCGCGGTGCTGGGCTGGGCGCTGATGCCGCGCGTGCCCATCGAGACCGGCGTCGAGCAGCTGCTGGCGCCGTCGCTCAGCGAGCTGGCCGACATCAACCAGGTGCGCGCCCAGCTCGGCTACGACAACGAGCTCGACTTCGCGGTCGAGGGCGACCTGGTCGGCACCACGCCGGCCACGGCGGTGCCCGACTCGGTGAGCTGGATGAGCAAGGCGGGCCTGGGCGCGATCTGCGACCACTCGTCGCAGGTGGCCCTCGAGTCGACCATCGGGGACTTCTTCGTCGGCACCAACGACACCGGCAGCCTGAGCTGCAGCGCGCTCAATGCGCCGCCGTCGCCGGCGCCCTCGCCGAGCCCGTCGCCCAGCGGCAGCGCGGCGCCCGCCACACCGGCGCCCAGCAGCTCACCCTCGGCGCTGCGCTCCTCGCCGGGTGCGACCCCGGGCCCGCGCGTCGACGGTGACGTCGTCCAGGTGGGCAACGCGGTCGCCCAGGCGGCCTCGCCCACGCCCGCCCCCAGCGGCAGCGCGGCGCCGTCAGCCGCGCCGACGCCGTCCGCCCCCGCATCGCCCGGCGCGCAGCCGACGCCCGCCACGACGCCGGCGGTGACCAGCCCGTCGGCCAGCGGGACCCTGCAGAGCGCCTTCGTCTGCGCCCTGCGCCTGCTGCCGCCGCTGGCTCGCAACCTGGTCGGGCCCATCCCGCTGGAGACCCAGCCCTGCCCGGTGCGCGACCTCTACCGCAACGTCTTCCTGGGCTCCGACGCCACGCCGATCTCGCCGAAGATGGCCCGCATCGCGCTGGGCGTGACGCTGACCTCGGTGGCCTCCGACGCCAGGCTGATCGACCAGCTCATCGGCGAGATGAACAGCTCGCCGGACAAGCCGAAGAACGCCACGGTCACCCCGACGGGGCTGACGGCGCTGGCGGCGCAGGCGTACGAGACGCTCTCCGGGCGCATCCTCCTGCTCAACCTCGTGCCGCTGGCGGTGGTCGCGCTGGTGCTGCTGGCCATCTTCCGTGACGTCCGCCGCGCCTTCCTGCCGGTGCTCCCCGCCGCGGTGGCGGCCGGCTGGGCGACGCTCGTCATCCTCGGCTTCGGACGCCTGCCCGGCGGCGCCGCCGGCACGCTGGGCACCCTCAACCCGCTGACGGTGGTGCTGGGCGCGCTGGTGATCGCCCTGGGCACCGAGTTCGGCGTCGTCCTCCTGCAGCGCTTCTACGAGGAGCGCGGGCGCGGCCTGTCGCCCGAGGAGGCGGCGGGCGCGGCGCTTCGCGGCGTCGGCCGGGCGATCCTGGTCTCCGCGCTGACGCTGGGCGCGGGGTTCGCGGTGCTCGCGGTGAGCGGTCCCTTCCCCGGCGGGATGCCGCTGATCGCCGACTTCGGGCTTGCGGTGCTGATCGACCTCGCCCTCGCGGTGGGCGCCGTGTTCCTGGTGATGCTGCCGCTCGCGGTGGCCCTGGAGCGGAGCAGCCCGATCTCCGTCCCCGCGCCGGTCCGGGGTGGCTTCGAGCGGCGCGAGGGTGTGCCCAGCAACCGCGCTCTGAAGCGGGCCCGCGACATGGCGCGGCGGGAGGGGGCCGCCCGGCCCGCCGCCGTGGACGAGGAGGAGGAGGCCGCGCCGGTCGCCGCGGTGGACGAGGGGGAGGGGGAGGCCGGGCCGGTCGCCGAGGAGGTTCTCGAGAGCGAGCCCTGGGGCCGGCGGAGGCGCGCGGAGACCGTTGCGGCAGCCACATCTCCTCGGGTGCCAGAGGAGCCTGCGGCGGGGACCGAGCCAGATGTCTCTCCTTCCGGGGCCGGCAGAGCCGCACCGGCGGACATTGCACCCGCGCCATCGGAGGAGCCCCGGCGCCTCCCGGGCATGTCCGGCCGCCGCCGCACGGCCGCAGCACCGCGGGCCACACCCGCCGCGCCCGCCGCGTCGCCGCCCGTGCATCGCGTGCCCGGCGTCTCCGGCCGCCGCCGCCCCACCACCGACGAGACTGCCGGCGCCGGCCCCACGCCGCTGACCCCGCAGCCGCCTGCGCCGCCCGCCGAGCCCGCGCGCCGCCGCATGCCCGGAGGCGTCGTCCGCCGCCACACGCCCGCTCCGGACGCCGCGCCGCCGTCCGAGCCCGCGCCGTCGCCCGAAGCCGCGGCTCCCCCCGCCGCACGTCCCCCGCGCCCGCGTCCTCCCGACGACGCGCCTCCGTCCCAGCAGGGCCCCGACGGCCCGCGATCGCGCCGCCGCCGCCCACCGCCCTGGGTTCGCAAGAACCAGCCCCCGCCCCGCGACGACTGACTCAGCGCGCCCCCGCGCTGTACACGACGCTCAGCACCACCAGCACGAAGAGCAGCACCGTGGTCATCGCAGCGTAGGGCAGCAGCGCCGCGGTCAGCGCCCCGATGGTGGGCAGCTCGTAGATGCCGCGCGCCGCCAGCGTCAGCAGCACGATGTACCAGGCCAGCGCGGCGTAGCGCAGGTACCCCACCGCGGAGGCCACGTCGTATGCGCCACTGCTGTCCAGAACTGCGGCGACGAGCGAGGCCACCTCGAAGACGATCAGCACCGGCACCGCGAAGCCGCTGGCCACCAGGTACTCGCGCCGCCGCGACGGCGCACCCATCACGCGCGCGCCGGCGTCGACGATCCAGGCGTCGACCAGCCAGGTCCCCAGCAACACCAGCGGCAGCAGCAGCGAGAGGACGACGGCGGCGTGCCGCCCGTCCACCCCGCCGGCGATGCGCGAGAGCGGCTCGACCAGAGTCGCAGCCAGCCCCACGCCGCCGCACACGATCCCCGCCACCAGCACCACGGTCCCTGCCGCCACCGGGCCCCGCTCGGCCACGATCAGCGGGAGGCGGCGCTGCGGCCGCAGCAGCGCGTCGGCGACGTCGTGGACCACCATGGGCGCCGCTACGGTAGCCGATCCGCGCTCAGGCCAGCCCCGCCAGCGAGCCGGCCAGCGTGGGGTCGCTGAGCTGCCCGTGGAAGACCTTGGCGACCCGGCCGTCGCGGCCGATGAAGAAGGTGACGGGCAGGGCGCTGACGAGGTAGGCGTGGCCCACCTGGCTGGAGGCGTCGAGCAGCGCCGGGAACCCGATCCCGTAGGGCGCCAGGAAGCTGCGCGCGTCGCCACCGTCGTTGAAGTCCACGGTGACCACGTCGACCCCGGAGGCGTGGCGCTGCGCGTACAGCTTCTGCAGCAGGGGAAGCTCCGCCTTGCAGTTGTCGCACCAGGTGGCGAAGAAGTTGAGGACGACGACGCGGCCGCGCTCGGCGGCGAGGTCGAAGTGGCTGCCGTCGATGGCGGTCCCGCTGAATTGGGGAGGCACCTGCCCCACCGCGGGGGTCCCCGCCGACACGGCGGCCACGCCGCTGTCCGCCGGCGCCGTGGCGGAGCGCACCACCACGAGCACCACCCCGACCGCGACGAAGATGGCGACCATCGTCCCGATCCGCCAGGCCCGCCGTCCCACCATCCTCACCGTCTCCATCGCCGTCAGGCTACCTCGCGCCGGGCCGTCCCGGCGCTCAGACCCTGGCCCGCGCACGCTCGATTGACGCCCGCTCCGAGGCAGGCGTAGGATTGCTGACACAGGAGGTCAACAATCTGAAGATCAGCATGAAGGCGGACTACGGGATCCGCGCCCTCCTCGACCTCGCCGAGCACTACGGGGACGCGCCCGTGCCGTCGCACGACATCGCCGCGCGGCAGCACGTTCCCGGCCCGTTCCTCGACCAGCTGCTCATGTCGCTGCGCCGCGCCGGGCTGGTGCGCAGCACCCGCGGCCCGCGGGGCGGCCACGTCCTCGGCCACGCGCCCGAGGAGATGACGCTGGCCGAGGCGGTCGACGTCCTCGAAGGGCAGGCCGCCCAGATGGAGTGCTTCACCGCGCCGGAGTCCTGCGAGCAGAGCTTCGGCTGCAGCATCCGCACCTCGCTGATGCGCGCCGAGGAGGCGAGCCGCAAGGTGCTCGAGGAGACCACCCTCGCCGACATGGTGCGCGAGCGCCAGCAGCAGGGCGTCTTCCACGGCATCTACCACTCCATCCCGGTGACCGAGCAGCGCGCGTGAGCGAGGACTTCACCGAAGAGCAGATCGAGCGCTACAGCCGGCACATCGCGCTCGGCGAGATCGGTCCTGCTGGGCAGCGCAAGCTGCTGGACTCGCGCGTGCTCGTCCTCGGCGCGGGCGGCCTCGGCGCCCCGGTGGCGATGTACCTCGCCGCCAGCGGCGTGGGCACGCTGGGCATCATCGACTACGACCACGTCGACCTCAGCAACCTGCAGCGCCAGATCATCCACCCCGACTCGGCACGCGGCGAGCCCAAGGCCGAGGTGGCGCGCCGGCGCGCGCAGGAGCTCAACCCCGACGTCGACGTCGTCGCCCACGACGTCATGCTGAGCCGCGACAACGCCATGGAGATTCTGGCCAGGTATGACCTGATCGTCGACGGCACCGACAACTTCCAGACCCGCTACCTGGCCAACGACGCCGCCTACCTGCTGGGCAAGTCGCTGGTGCACGGCTCGATCTTCCGCTTCGAGGGACAGGTGTCCGACTTCGTGCCCGGGCACGGCTGCTACCGCTGCCTCTACCCCGAGCCGCCGCCTCCCGGCCTGGTGCCGTCCTGCCGCCAGGCGGGCGTGCTGGCCGCGCTGCCGGGGGTCATCGGCACCATCCAGGCGGTGGAGACCATCAAGCTGATCACCGGCAGCGGCCGGCCCCTGGTGGGCCGCCTGCTGCTCCACGACACCCTGGCCATGACCTTCCGCGAGGTGCGCCTGCGCCGCAACACCGCCTGCGCGCTCTGCGGCGACCATCCCACCGTCCGCGAGCTGATCGACTACGCCGAGTTCACCGGCGGCCCGCTGACCGCAGCCGCGCGGCTCTAGGCGGGGAGCGCACTGCGCCTTGGCGTCGCTGCTCCTCTGCCTCTTCGACGGACCTCGCGGCGAGGGCGTGCACACCGTGCAGCAGCTCGCCCGCACCGCACTCGCCGCGGGGCACCGGGTCGGCGTCTTCCTCGGCGGCGAGGGCACCTTCCACGCCGACACGCTTGCGCCGCTGCGCAATCAGGGTGCACGCGTCGTGTCCTGCAGCGCGGACGCGGCGGTGCGCGGCTGGGACCGCCCCGGAACGGCGGGCCGCGGCTCCTTCGTCGACCTCGGCACCATGGCGAGCGAGGCCGACGCCATGGCCAGCTTCGGGTGCACCGCGTCGCTCGACGGTCGCGTGGTGGTGCGCCACGGTCCCGCCGACGAGCTTGGCTGGATCGCGCTGCGCGCCGCCACCGCGCTGACCTTCACGGGCAGGCCGGTGCGGGTGATCCTCGACGGCGCGGGGTCGGGCTGGGCGGCGCGGCGTCTCGACGCCCGCGCCTGGCTGGACGGCGACCCCGGTCGCGACCTCGACGGCCTGGTCGACGACGCGGGCGGCTCCGTGCTGGTGGGCGCGGCGACGCTGGCGACGCATGCCATCGAGGCCACCGCGGTGCGCGAGCCGGTGCAGATCGTGGACGACGTCTGGCAGGCGGCGGCGCCGGCGCAGCCGATCAGCGCCACCCTGCACGCGGTGACGCAGTCGATCACCGATCCGCTGGCGGTGCATGCCATCGCCGCCGACGCCCATGCGCAGACGCAGGTCCTCACCCTCGGCCTCCACGACGGCGTCTACGAGGCCACCGTGCTGGCCCGCTCGCTCGGTGAGGAGGGTCGCACCCGCGTCCGCCTCTGCGCCGAGGACTGCCGGCGCCGCGGCGTCGTCCCTCCCGAGGATCGCGCCGACGAGTACGCTGCCATCCTCGACGCCATCCTCGCCGCCCCGGCGACCTTCGTCTGGTAGACCGATGACCTCCCCCCAGCTCGATGACAAGCTCGACGCCGCCCGCGCCCGCCTGCGCGACTGCGGCTCGGTGCTCGTCGCCTTCAGCGGCGGCGCCGACTCCGCGCTGGTCCTCGCCCTGGCACAGCAGGCGCTCGGCGACCGCGCGGCCGCCGGCATGGGCCTCAGCGCCGCCTACCCCGCCGAGGAGGTCGACGCAGCGCGCGCCGTCGCCGCCCAGCTCGGCGTCCGCTTCCTCAGCGCCGGCACGGCGCAGCTCGCCGACCCCGCCTTCCTGCGCAACGACTCGCAGCGCTGCTACCACTGCCGCGACGAGCTCTACACCGTCATGCGCGCCCTCGCCGACGCGCACGGGCTGGTTGCGGTCGCCGATGGCACGAACGCGGACGACCTGGGCGACCATCGTCCCGGGCGCCGTGCCGCCGTCGAGGCGGGCGTGGTCTCGCCGCTGGCCGACGCGGGGATCACCAAGGACGAGGTGCGCCAGGCGTCGCTGGCGCTGGGCCTGCCCACCTGGGACAAGCCGCAGCAGGCCTGCCTCAGCTCGCGCATCCCGCGCGGCACGCCGATCACCCTGGTGGCGCTGCGCCGCGTCGAGAAGGCGGAGCGCCTGCTCCACGCCGAGGGCTTCCGCCAGGTGCG